>Ga0172379_10000257_pt1 | contig 144785 bp, 115 predicted proteins | sample GrowelOW334metaG_FD_119756 | JGI IMG/M metagenome (GOLD analysis project Ga0172379, IMG submission 119756) | Groundwater microbial communities from an aquifer near a municipal landfill in Southern Ontario, Canada - Groundwater well OW334 metaG | ecosystem: Environmental > Aquatic > Deep... | reverse complement strand
CAGCCTGACTCGCGAAATTCGACGTAACGGTTGCCATGTCATCCCCTGTTTGAAATTCGCGCGACTCTAGCAAGCTCTGGGGCATAAATATATAGACCGAAATGCCTATATATTTCGGCCTATGCATCAGACTGTTCGCCGGCATCGTAGAATTAAAACCCTGCTTTTATCCGACACTCGCGATGTCAGAAATCGATCCCGCCACCGTCAAGGCCTATCTGGAAACGGACTACTGCATAGCTGCCCCTGAGCCGTTCGTGTTGCGAGTGGGCACCGCCAGCGTACCGCTGGCGTCACTCTATCGGGAGCATCGCACGGGCTGCTGCGTCTTCGTCACCGCCTGCAACCCCTACAGCCGCCTCGTCGGCGAGCAGGAGAATGCCGAACGACAAGCGGAGCTTGCACGGGAACTGAACCGGCTCGGGCTGACCTTCTTCGATGGCGTCGGACGACATCCAGCGGGAGGCTGGCCCGCGGAGCCCGGCTCTCTGGTGCTGGGACTGTCGCTAGCCGCCGCGAAAGCGCTGGGCGAGAAACATCGACAGAACGCGATCGTCTGGTGCGGGCCGGGAGGGACACCGGAACTGATCCTGCTCAGGTGAGCGACAAATTCTGCTCCCTACATCCCTAAAGAATGCGGCCCGACGGCCGAAAACACCGTAATGAGCGGCCACCTCCAATCCGAGAACTATTCCCTGCGCCAGCAGCTTGAAAGCCTGCTGCACGAAGCACGGCGCAACGAGGACAAGATGCGCCGCTTCGACCAACTCCAGCGCCAGTTGATCGGCGCGGATTCGCTGCCGGAATTGATCCGCCTGCTGCTCTCCGAATACAAACTCGCGTTCGGCGTGGAGTTCGTCGCCCTCGCACTGGTCGATCACGAATACGAAATCACCCGGATACTGGAGAGCGAATGCGACAAGACGGATTGCGGCGGGCTGACGCTGCATCCTTCGACGGCCCCGCTGGAAGCGCTATACCGCGGCAGAACTGGCCCCTGTCTGGACACGTTCGATGCGGCTATCCACCAAGCCCTGTTCGATAGCGCGCCGGGCGAGATCGCCTCGGTCGCGCTGCTGCCGCTGATGCGCCACGGGGAACTGATCGGCAGCCTGCATTTCGGCAGCGCCGATCCGGGCCGCTATGCTGCGGGTTGCGGCACGGATTTCCTCGAACGCCTGACCGAGATCATCGCGATCTGCCTGGAGAACGCGCTTTCGCAGGAACAGTTGAAGATGCTGGGCATGACCGATGCGCTGACCGGCGTGAGCAACCGCCGTTATTTCGACCACCGCTGCCAGATCGAGGTCAGCCAGTCGCGCCGGCAGCGCCGCCCACTGGTCTGCATGCTGCTCGACATCGACAAGTTCAAGCGCATCAACGACACCTACGGCCACCAGACCGGCGACGAGGCGCTGATGAGCACCGCCTCGGCGATCCAGTCGCAACTGCGCGCGGGCGATACGCTGGCCCGCTTCGGCGGCGAAGAATTCGTCGTGCTGCTGCCGCATACCGACATGCACTCTGCCCGCCAGATCGCCGAACGGATACGCTGCTGCATCGCGGAAAAGGAGCTGCATGCGCAGAACGGGGAGCCGATCAACCTGACCATCTCGATAGGCCTGTCGCTGTTGCCGGTCGACAGTCACACCGCGAAAAATCAAGCGCTGATCGAACGCATGCTCGCCGCCGCCGACAAGGCGCTCTACCGCGCCAAGCACGAAGGCCGCAACCGCGTGATATGCGACGACAGCCTGCCGGACGAAGAAGCCCGCACGACAAACCGGATGCAGTCGATTACCGCTACGCTGAAACAACTGCCCACGGCAGGGTTGTCCATGCTGAAAGCCTTGAAACGCACTCTGGCGTTATCGAAATAACCAACCTTATTCCGATTCCCGCGAACTCGTATCGCGCACGCCCTCCGCACTAATGCAGACTCCGACTGAAAAGCAATTCGACCGCCGCATAAAACTCTTTCGGCGGAATCTCGATGCCATCGCAAAAGAAATGGAACGGATAAGCCCGGTACAGGTGTCCGTTGATTGTGTAAGCCTCGCTCATGATAGCCACCCTCTGAATTCTTTACCTGCGGCATGCACGCCCTGCCTGTTCTTGCGCAACGTCCGCCCGTAGTAAGAATATCGGCAGATACCGGGGTGTGATTAGTCTGGCTGTTCCTCCGCCGCTCCCGGCGCGAGATCGGGCTCGCCGCAGCGGCGCAGAATTTCCGTGCGCGCCCGGTTGCGCAGGCGGATGGCCGCATCCCAGCCCTTGCCTTCCGGCGCGATAGGCTCGCCTATCGTCACGGTGATCGCGCCGCGATGCGGGAACCAGCTGCCGTCGCGCAGGATGGAGCGGGTGCCGCGCAGGCTCACCGGCACGACAGTCGCGCCCGCCTCGGCGGCGACGACGAATGCGCCCATGCGGAAAGGTGTCAGTCCGGGGATGCGGCTGAACGTGCCCTCCGGGAAGAACACCGGGCTGCGGCCCGACTGCAACGAACGCGCGACCTGCTTCACGTCTTCCAGACTGCGTTGCGACTCGTAACGCTCGACGAAATCCGTGCCGATGCGCCGCAGATAGATGCGCGAGACGAAGCTGCCCAGCAGCTCCCGCTTGGCGACGAAGCTGAAATGCCCCGCGCCGGCCAGCCGCTCCGGCAGCGCGGCGACCAGCACGATGCCGTCCAGATAGCTCGCGTGGTTGGCCACCAGCACGCAGGATTCTTGCGGCAGATTTTCCAGGCCGCGCACGACCAGCGGCGTGCCGGTCAGGCGGGCATACAGACGCGCACTGGCGCGACTGGCCGCCCAGCTCCACGCGGGACGCGGCAGCAGCGCGGCGACCAGCCAGGTCAAGATCGCCAGCAGCCAGAACAGCGCCCAGACATAGGCGGCATAGCCGTAGTCGGTTGCGACACGGATGCCGCGGCGCAACTGCGGCAGCATGCCGCTCCACGCCAGCCGGACGACCTGCCACCACACCGCGCGCATCGGCTGCGCCCCCCGCTCGAACTGTTCGCGGCAGGCAGCGCGGCGAATCTTGCCGCTCGATGTCTTCAACACGCTGTGGACGGGGGCCAACACGACGTTGTCGGCAGGCATGCCCAGCACGTCCAGCGTCAGCTCGTTGATCCTGATGCGCAATTCTTCCAGCCGGTCGGGCGCGGTCTCGCGCGTTTCGGCCATCACCACCAGACGCTCGGTGCCGGTCGCCGGATCGGGGCTACCGAACACCGCGACGCAGCCCTTGCGTATGCCGGGGATGTCACCCACCGCGTCCTCCAGTTCGTAGGGATAAATGTTGCGCCCGGCGCGGATGATGATGTCTTTCGAACGTCCGGTCAGATAGATCTCGCCCTCGGCCAGATAGGCGTAGTCGCCGGAATCCAGCCAGTCGCCGTGGAACAGCGCGCGCGTCTGTTCCGGATTGCGGTAGTAACCGCCGGTGGCGGAAGGGCCTTTGAATTCGAGATGCCCTTCCATGCGCTCGCCCAGCTCGCGACCAGCGGCATCGACTATCCTGATTTCGTGGCCTGCGAGCGGCCGCCCGCAGGCGGGGAAGCGCAACACTTCCGCCTCTTCGATTCCTGTCGGTTCGGCATGGCCGGTGCGCATGAAGGCATCGCGTTTGATGCGGTCGATCAGCGGGCCGCGCCCCGGCGGCGGGAACGCCAGCCCAACCGAACATTCGGCCAGCCCGTACACCGGCGACATCGCCTGCGGACGCAATCCGTAGCGGCCGAAACGCTGCGCGAAATTCGCGAGGGTCTCCGGACTGACCGGCTCCGCGCCGTTGAACGCCATGCGCCAGCTCGACAGATCCAGCCCTTCCAGCGCCGTATCCGGAATCTTGCGCAGACACAGTTCGTAGCCGAAGTTGGGCGAGGCCGACAGCGTGCCGCGATACTTGTGGATCGCCCACAGCCAGCGCTCGGGGCGCGTGAGGAAGGTCAGCGGCGACATCGCCACCAGCGGGAACGCGTGGTACAGGCTGCCCAGCCACGCGCCTATCAGCCCCATGTCGTGGTACAGCGGCAGCCAACTGACGAACACGTCGGTGGAGTCGGCCCGCACCGCCTGCCCCATCGCGCGGATGTTAGCCAGCAGGTTCGCGTGGGTCAGCACCGTGCCCTTAGGGTTGCCGGTGCTGCCGGAGGTGTACTGGAGCAGCGCGATGTCCTCCGGCCTGCGCGGAATGCCGCTCGCGCGCCCGTTGCCGCACAGCTCGTCCACGGTGACCACGCTGCGCAACGACTCTACCTGCGCCTGCAACAGCCGCGCCACCGGCTTGGCCTCGGGTACGGTGACCAGCATCGCGGCGAGCGCGTTGGCGAGTATGCCCGCATGTCGGCGCAGGTGATCTTCGATCTGCGACGGGCGGGCTGGAGGATAGATAGGCACCGGCACACCGCCCGCCAGCAGCACGCCCATAAAGCAGCAGAAATAATCTCGCCCCGTCGGCAGCATCATCGCCACCGACTGGCCGGGCTGCAGGCCGCGTTCCAGCAGCCCCGCCGCAACCTGTTCCGCGCCGTCGCGCAGCGCGGCGTAGCTCAGCGCAGTTTCGCCGCCTTCCGCATCCAGCAAGGTGATATGCGTGCGATCGGGGTGAGCGCGCACATGCCAGTCCAGCACCTCGGTCAGCGTCAGCGCATCCACCGGCATCGCCTGCACCGGGATCGGCGCTTCTTCGCGCCGCTCGCCCACAGGCCGCGCCATCGCGGGTGCGGCGGCCAGCACCGCCTGCAACAGGTCGCGCGGCGTCTCGGCGGTGACGAACACCCGCTCCGGCAGGCTGATGCCGAAAGCCTGTTCGATGCGCGCCAGCAGCTCGACGCGCCCCAGGCTGTCTATGCCCAGGTCGCGCTCCAGCGCGCTGTCCATCGTGACTTGAATGGCTTCTTCGGGGCGCGAGTGCAACTCGGCGGCAAGCCGCTGGACGATCGCCAGCAATGTGGTGGAGGTGTCGCTCATCGCATCGACCATGATTCTCCGCTTGGCCCGGCCGGCCCGGTACGGGCGTCGGCCACGCATTCGTTTTACATTGACCGCAACAATGGCCAGCAATATCCTCCCGGTCGCCCATCACCGTCAATACAGAACCATGCGTACTTCCCTGAACAGAACCGTCACACGCCGCGAAGTCTGGGCCTGGGCCATGTACGACTTCGCCAACTCCGGCTACACCACGGTGGTCATCACCGCGATCTTCAACGCATATTTCGTCTCGGTCGTCGCGGACAACCAGCCCTGGGCGACGTTCGCATGGACGGCCGCGCTGGCAGTCTCTTACGCCGCGATCATGTTCACCGCGCCGCTGCTCGGCGCGTACGCCGACGCTTATGCCGCAAAGAAGAAACTGCTGGCTCTGACCACCGCCGGCTGCGTGACGTTCACCGCGCTGCTGGCGTTCAGCGGACCGGGCAGCCTGTGGCTCACGATAGCCCTGATCGTGCTGTCGAATTTCTTCTACGGCAGCGGCGAGAACCTGGTCGCCGCCTTCCTGCCGGAACTGGCGCGCGGCAACGCGCTGGGCAAGGTGTCGGGATGGGGCTGGAGCCTGGGTTATGTCGGCGGCCTGGTGAGTCTGGGCGCATGTCTCGCTTACGTGACCTGGGCGCAGGCGCAGGGCCAGCAGGCGGCGGACTTCGTGCCGATGACCATGCTGATCACCGCCGCGCTGTTCGCGCTGTCCAGCCTGCCCACCTTTTTGTTCCTGAAGGAGCGCGCCGTTCCGCAACCGCACCTGCAGGGGAAAAATCTGATGCAGGAATCGTACATGCGACTGAAGCAGACGCTCGCCCATGCGCAGCATTACCGCGACCTGCGCCGCTTCCTGATCTGCACGGTGTTCTATCAGGCGGGCATACAGGCAGTGATCACGCTCGCCGCGATCTACGCGCAGCAGGCCATGCACTTCACCACCCAGCAGACCATACTGCTGATCTTCGTGGTCAACATCACCGCCGCGGTTGGCGCATTTTTATTCGGTCACTTGCAGGACCGCATCGGCCATATCCCGGCGATCGCGCTGACACTGGTCGGCTGGATCGTCATGATCCTGCTGGCCTGGGCCGCCGAAGGCCCGGTCATGTTTTGGGTCGCGGCCAACCTCGCCGGCGTATGCATGGGCGCGAGCCAGTCCGCCGGGCGCGCGCTGGTAGGACTGCTGAGCCCGGCCACGCGCCGCGCCGAATTCTTCGGGCTATGGGGGCTGGCGGTGAAGCTCTCCGCGATACTGGGGCCGCTGACTTACGGGCTGGTGAGCTGGCTGTCGCAGGGCGACCATCGCCTCGCAATCCTGATCACCGGCAGCTACTTCCTCGTCGGTCTGGCGATACTGGTCGGGGTGGATGTCAGAAGAGGCAGGCGCGCCGCGCTACGATCAAAATTTTAATGGTGAATATTGCGCCAACCTGTTGTAGGGGCGCGATTCATCGCGCCTTGGACACCCGGCATTAGAAGATAAGGCGCGATGAATCGCGCCCCTACAGACTGAACGGCCGAATACCTCAGGGGAGAGCCTCGATGAATCGCTTCATCGAGACCTTCAGCGCCGCGAAGTTCGGGTTGTACATCAACCGTCGCAGGATGCCGGCCTTGAGGTTGGTCTCGGTGACCTCCCCCAGCATCACGCTCCCATGTCCGTTGTTACAGGCCTCGTATTTCTCCATGTCGCCGGGATAGTAATGAATCGCGTTGCAATAATCCCCATCTGCACCGTAATGGGCATCGTCGGGCGGCAACACGATCGCGGTATGCGCCGAGCTCAATATCCCCTGTTCGGGTAGCGCGCTATTCACCAGTTCCAGTTTTTCCGCCGAAATACCGGGCGGGATTTTCTTCGTGTCGGTGGTGTACAACACCAGCTTGTTCGATGGATGGGACGCATGCGCCATGAACTCCAGCGTCGCCGGCGTGTTGGCGGTGGTGTCGTCCTGGCTGGCGGCGGCAAAGACCGGGACGGCGGTTTCATGCACCTGCAACAGCGAGTTCAATTCCTGCGTCAGCGCATGCATCTGGGCGGCGGCATTCTTGGGCAGCGACTCGTACTTGTGCAGGCTGCGATCCGGCCTGATGCCCACCCACTTCTTCGACGGCGCCAGCCAGCTGTATAGCCTGTGCAGATTGGCCCAACGCGCGCGCGGACTGATCTTCAGCGCCGGAGAAAACAGGAACAGTCCGCGCACGCGTGTGTCGCACAGACTCTGGAAAATGCTCAGCGTCCCGCCGGCGGAAAACCCGGCCAGATAAAGCTCGTCGACTTCCTCAACCAAGCGCTCTGCGCCATACGCCACCGCCTTCGCCCACTCCTGCCAACGCACGTTGAGCAGATCGCCGGGCCTTGTGCCGTGTCCCGGCAACAGGATCACCATCACACGAAAACCGTTCTGCGCGAAGAACTCGGCCAGAGGGCGCATAAAATAAGGGGAATCGGTCAGTCCATGCGTCAGCAGCACGCCGCGGCGATAAGGCTTGTGCTCTCCTCGACAGTCCTCGCCGGCAGGAAACAATTCGAACGGCGCATTGCCAGCGACGATTTTCTCCAGTTCAGGAACTCCCGCATGCACGCGCCGCAGCATCGCCGTCGTGCGCCGCACATACTCGCCGAACGGCAAGCCGTCACCGGTGAAGTGCGAGTTCTCGCCAGAGGGCCTGTGCCTCGCTTCCAGTTTCGCTTCGCCGTTCGTCGTCGTTTTCATGGCGGGCATTCTACCCGCTGGCCCGCATTGCAGCGGGGATGACGCATGCGATAATGCCGCCGTTTTTTCAACGTGAATATCGTCATGTCCTGGTTCGTCACCAATACCATCGCCGCTCTGCTGTTGCCGCCGCTGAGCCTGTTGCTGTTGCTCGTGCTTGGCCTGTTTCTGGCATATCGCCGCCGCAAATTCGGCTGGCCGCTGATCGTCGCCGCATTCGCATTGTTGTGGCTCGCCTCCACGCCCTACGTCGCGGAAGGCGGCCTGCATCTGCTGGAGGCGCGCACCACGCCATTGGACAAGCAGGACGCCGACGCGATCGTGATCCTCGGCAGCGGGACCTACTTCCGTGCGCCGGAATACGGCGGACAGGACACCGTCAGCGAAGCTGCGCTGCTGCGGTTGCGCTACGGCGCGAGGCTGCATCGCGAAACCGGCAAGCCGATACTGGTGACCGGCGGCAAGCCGCTGGGCAACGCGCTATCCGAGGCGCAACAGATGAAGGCTGCGCTGGAACAGGACTTCCGGGTGCCGGTGCGCTGGACCGAAGAGGCATCCGACAACACCTACGAGAACGCCTATCGCTCGCGGCAGATGCTGCAGGCACAGGACATCCGCCGCATCTATCTGGTGACGCATGCCTGGCACATGCCGCGCGCCGCCGAGGTGTTCCGCCGCGCCGGCTTCGAGGTCGTCGAAGCGCCGATGGCCTTTACCACGCGCTACCGCACCGACCTGCTCGCCTTCCTGCCGCGCGCCGACAGCCTGCGCGACAGCCGCATCTTCGTGCACGAACTTATCGGGCTGCTGTGGTATCGGGTAAGATCAATTATCTTGTGAGGAGAACAACATGAAAGCTCGCATCAAATGGGTGGAACAAGTCTCGTTCCTGGGCGAAACCGAAAGCGGCCATGCGGTGCTGATGGACGGTTCACCCGCCGCCGGCGGACGCAATCTCGGGCCGCGCCCGATGGAAATGCTGCTGCTGGGCGCGGGCGGCTGCACCAGCTTCGACGTGATCGCGATCCTGAAGAAAAGCCGTCAGGCGGTGTCCGACTGCTATGTGGAGATCGAGGCAGAACGCGCCGAGACCGACCCCAAGGTGTTCACCAAGATCCACATGCACTTCGTCGTGAAAGGTAAAGACATCAAGCCAGAGGCCGTCGAGAAGGCGATCAAGCTGTCGGCGGAGAAATACTGCTCGGCGTCCATCATGCTGGGCGCGACCGCAGCGATGACGCATGATTTCGAGGTGGTGCAGGAGTAACTGCGGAGAAGGGGAAAGGGGAAAGGGTTTTACCCTTGAGCACCGAAGGTGCGTTCCCTTCCCCCTTATCCCTTCTCTTTAAATACGGTAGGCACTATGCGTCAAGATTTTTGAAGTCGCTTTCATCGCGAACTTCACCGGCTCGGGCAGCTCTGCCCCGCCCATGCGTTTCGCCATATCCGAATGTTTGGTCTCGTCGACGTACATCTGTTGCACGATGGCCCGGCTCTTCTCGTCTTGCGCGGGCAGTTTGCCAAGATGGCTCTGCAGGTGGCCGCCGACCTGATGCTCGGTCTCGGACAGGAAGCCCAAATTCCACTTGTCGCCCAGCAGTCCCGCGACCGCGCCCAGCGTCAGCGAGCCGGTGTACCACAGCGGATTAAGCAGACTCAGGTGTCCGCCCAGTTCGTACACGCGCCTGGATGTCCACGCCAGATGTTCGGTCTCTTCCTGCGCCGCCTGCTTCAGCTCGGCCTGCACCGCCGGATCGCGAGCGGTCAGCGCCTGTCCCTGATACAGCGCCTGCGCGCAGATTTCGCCGCTATGGTTGATGCGCATCAGCCCGGCCGCATGCTTGCGCTCGGCCTCGTCCAGCGGGGCATCCTGCATGTTTGCGTCGGGATGCGGACGCGCGCTGTGCGCCTGACTGAACAGCGTGCGCAAGCCCTTGTCGAATTCGACGATCAGACGATCCAGATTCAGCATGACAACCTCCCTAGGCCGGACGAGCCGGAATCAATTGTAGGTCGGGCTCTGCCCGACATGGTGGGCGGAGCCCACCCTACGGTTACTCGCTACGTTTTTGAACAGCCTGCCTGCATCAGGCAAACACCCTGGCCAATTCTACCCCAGGCACTTCCGCGCGCATGAACGCCTCGCCGACCAGGAAGCTGTGCACGTCGTGGTCGCGCATCAGCTTCACGTCTTCCGCGGTGAAGATACCGCTCTCGGTGACCACGATGCGGCTCTCGCCCTTTTCGGACGCGGCGATGCGCGGCAGCAGGTCCAGCGTGGTCTGCAACGTGACGTCGAAAGTGCGCAGGTTGCGGTTGTTGATGCCGATCAGCGGCGTATCCAATTGCAGTGCGGCATCCAGTTCTTCGCCGTCATGCACCTCGACCAGCACCGCCATGCCGAGCTGGTGCGCCAGTTTTTCCAGCGCCTTCATCTGCCCCAGCGTCAGCGCCGCGGCAATCAATAAAATGGCATCCGCGCCCATCGCCCGCGCCTGCCAGACCTGGTATTCGTCGATCATGAAGTCCTTGCGCAGCACCGGCAGTTCGCACGCCGCGCGCGCCTGCTGAAGGTATTCCGCGCTGCCCTGAAAGAACTGCTCGTCGGTCAGCACCGACAAACAGGCCGCACCGTGCTGGGCATAGCTCTGTGCGATCTCCGCGGGACGGAAGTCCTCGCGAATCACGCCCTTGCTCGGGCTAGCCTTCTTGATCTCTGCGATCACCGCCGGGCGGCCTGCGGCGATCTTGTCGCGTATCGCCCCGACGAAGTCGCGCGCGGCCGGCATCTGCTCGACCTCGGCACGCAACTGCGGAAACGGCTTGGCGGGTTTTGCGGCGGCGACTTCCTGAGCCTTCACCGCGAGTATCTTTTTGAGAATGTCTGACATGCAGCACCTACTTAAACTAAGGGCCGCATTCTAGCAGGTGTTGCAAAAACTACTGATGGACCGACTAGCCATTCGACTAGGTCGTCCAAATACAACGGCCAAGTCGCTGGTTATGCGGTGGTCATCTGCGGCGTTGCGCGGTGTTGGTTCCGGCATCACGCGCTTCGCGCATGAGCCTACACCGCAACTGCGTTGTCGGAATCCGGGGGCGCGTAGCGACAAACATAAAGTACATTCCGGTTTGGCTTCGACTAACCTGAAGGAAAGTCTTCGCCACAACAAAGTTGTCTGCGCTCCGTGCGCCTTGCATCTGCCCATCCTCGCAACGTTTTTACAACAGCCTGCGACCGCATGCCGGATGCTAAAATGCGCGCCACACGCAACACGAGAAACATAATGGAAGACATCAAACAATACATGAAGACCGTCGGGCAACAGGCCCGCGCCGCTTCGCGCCTGATGGCGCAGGCCGACACCAACGCCAAGAACCGCGCGCTGGAAAACATCGCCACCGCGATCCTGCTCAACAGCGCGAAGCTGATCGCCGAGAACGCGAAAGATGTCGCGTCGGCCAAGGCGAACGGACTGGACGCGGCCTCGGTGGACCGCCTGACGCTCACCGAGAAAACGGTACAGTCCATGGCCGAAGGCCTGCGCCAGATCGCGGCACTGCCCGACCCCATCGGCGGCATCAGCGACATGAGCTTCCGCCCTTCCGGCATCCAGGTCGGCAAGATGCGCGTGCCGCTGGGCGTCATCGGCATCATCTACGAATCGCGCCCGAACGTGACGGCGGACGCAGCCGGGCTGTGCCTGAAATCCGGCAACGCGGCGATCCTGCGCGGCGGCTCGGAAGCCATCCATTCCAACCAGGCCATCGCCGCCTGCGTGCACCAAGGCCTGCGAGAAGCCGGCCTGCCCGAGACCGCGGTGCAAGTCGTGAGCACCACCGACCGCGCCGCGGTCGGCGAGCTGATCACGATGAAGGAATATGTCGACGTGATCGTGCCGCGCGGCGGCAAGAGCCTGATCGCGCGCATCTCGGAGGAAGCTAAAGTTCCCGTCATCAAGCACCTCGACGGCATCTGCCATGTGTACATCGACGACGAGGCCGATCTCGCGAAGGCGATCCGCATCGCCGACAACGCCAAGACCCACCGCTACGGCGTATGCAACGCGATGGAGACGCTGCTGGTGAACGCGAGCGTCGCAGCGAAGGTGCTGCCCGACCTGTGCAAGATCTACCTCGACAAGGGCGTGGAACTGCGCGGCGACGACGCCTCGCGCAAGCTGGTATCGCAGATGAACGCGGCGACCGAGGAAGACTGGCGCACCGAGTATCTCGCGCCGATCTTGAGCGTGCGCATCGTGGCGAATCTGGACGAAGCCATAGACCACATCAACACCTACAGCTCCCAGCACACCGACAGCATCGTCACCGAGAACTACAGCAAGGCGATGCGCTTCCTGCGCGAAGTGGATTCCTCCAGCGTGATGGTGAACGCCTCGACGCGCTTCGCCGACGGCTTCGAATACGGCCTCGGCGCGGAGATCGGCATCTCCACCGACAAAATCCACGCGCGCGGCCCGGTCGGGCTGGAAGGGCTGACGTCGCAGAAATACATCGTGCTCGGCAACGGACAGATCAGGATTTAACAACCGTCATTCCGGCGCAGGCCGGAATCCAGTTATAAAAATAATCCCTCGTGATGCGAGGACAAAACCTAATGCATGTTGAATAACACCGCTGGATTCCGGCCTGCGCCGGAATGACGGCAAAAATGGAGAGCACATGAGCACAATCGAAATCAAAGTTCCGGACATCGGCGGATTCAAGGATGTCGCCGTCATCGACATCGCAGTAAAAGCGGGCGACAGCGTCGAGGCCGAGCAGACGCTGATCACGCTGGAGACCGACAAGGCCACGGTGGATGTGCCCACGACCGTCGCCGGTGTCGTCAAGGAACTGAAGATCAAGGTCGGCGACAAGGTCAGCGAAGGCGCTGCGATCCTGATGCTTGACAGTGCTGAGGAAAGAGTACTGAGTACTGAGGAGCGAGTGCCGAGTACTGAGAACAAACCCGCTGCCGCCCCTGCTACCCCAGCCTCGTCTCAACCCGCAGCACCCAGCCCTCAGCACTCAGCACTCAGCACTCAGTCCTTCGCCAAAGGCGACATCCACGCCGAAGTCGTCGTGCTCGGTGCCGGCCCCGGCGGCTACACCGCCGCGTTCCGCGCGGCCGACCTCGGCAAGCAGGTCGTGCTGATCGAGAAGCACGCCTCGCTCGGCGGCGTGTGCCTCAACGTGGGCTGCATCCCGTCCAAGGCGCTGCTGCATGTCGCCAAGATCATCAACGAAGCCGAAGAGGTATCGCATCACGGCGTGACCTTCGCAAAGCCCAAGATCGACATCGACCAGGTGCGCGGCTGGAAGGAAAGCGTCATCACCAAGCTCACCGGCGGCCTCGCCGCGCTGGCGAAACAGCGCAAGGTGCAGGTGGTGCGCGGCACAGGAAAATTCACCTCGCCGAACTCCATCGCGGTGCAGACAGAAGATGGCGAGAAGATCGTCACTTTCGACAACGCCATCGTCGCGGCCGGTAGCAGCGTCGCGCGCATCCCCGGCTTCCCCTACGACGACGAACGCATCATCGACTCCACCGGCGCGCTGGCGCTGAAGGACGTGCCGAAAAGAATGTTGGTCATCGGCGGCGGCATCATCGGCCTGGAGATGGCGACGGTGTACGAGGCGCTGGGCGCGAAGATCTCCGTGGTCGAGCTGATGGACCAGCTGATGCCCGGCGCGGACAAGGATATGGTCAAGCCGCTGCATACCCGCATCGCCAAGCGTTACGAAGCCATCATGCTGAAGACCAAGGTCACCAAGATAGAGGCGACCAAGAGCGGCATGAAGGTCACCTTCGAAGGCGAGCAGGCGCCCGCCGAGCCACAGGTTTACGACAAGGTGCTGATGGCCGTGGGCCGCCGTCCGAACGGCCGCGAGATCGCTGCCGAAGCGGCAGGCCTCGTTGTAAATGAACGCGGCTTCATCCCCGTGGACAAACAGATGCGCACCAACGTGCCGCACATCTTCGCGATCGGCGACATCGTCGGCGACCCGATGCTGGCGCACAAGGCGGTGCACGAGGGCAAGGTCGCGGCGGAGAACATCGCCGGACACAAGGCGTTCTTCGAGCCGATGACCATCCCGTCCGTCGCCTACACCGATCCGGAAGTCGCGTGGATGGGCCTGACCGAGACTCAGGCCAAGGCGCAGGGCATCGCCTACGAGAAGGGCGTCTTCCCATGGGCCGCCTCCGGCCGCGCACTGTCCATAGCCCGCGAGGAAGGCAGCACCAAGGTGCTGTTCGACCCGACGACCCGCCGCATCCTCGGTGCGGGTATCGTCGGCGTGAACGCCGGCGAGCTGATCGCCGAAGCGGTGCTGGCGCTGGAGATGGGCGCGGACATGGAAGACATCGGCCTGACGATACACCCGCACCCGACGCTGTCGGAGACGTTCAACTTTGCGGCGGAAATGGCGGAAGGCACGATCACCGACCTGATGCCGCCGCGCAGGAAATAAACTCGCCATGCCGCATTCCAGGTTCGTAGGGCTGGTTCCACCCGCCATGTCTGTCCTGAGCTTGTCGAAGTGGCCGGGCAAAGCCAGACCTACCTCCGTATCGATTCTTGCGGCCTGCCTGCTCGTCTGCTCCGCGCAGGCGGCGACGCTCGATCTCGGCGGCCTGCTGAACAAGGAGCAGCTCGACAAGGTGCTCGGCACTCAGCCAGCCGAATCGGCACCCGTGGCGAAGCCGGCAGCCGACCTCTCCACGGTCAGCAAGCAGGACCAGATCGGCAGCCTGAAACAGGCGCTGACGCAGGGCGCGGAGACCGCGGTAAAGAATCTGGCGAAAGAGAACGGCTATCTCGGCAATCCGAAGGTGCGCATCCCGCTGCCGGAAAGTTTGCAGAAGGCCGACAACCTGCTGCGCCAGTTCGGTATGGGCCGCTATGCCGACGACCTGATCGCCTCGATGAACCACGCCGCCGAAGCCGCGGTGCCGGAGGCGAAGACGCTGCTGGTCGGTGCGGTGAAAAAGATGACCGTCGCGGACGCGAAGTCCATCCTCACCGGCCCCGACGACGCCGCGACGCAATATTTCCGCAAGAGCATCGAGACCGCACTCGCAGGCAAATTCAAACCCATCGTCGCGAAGTCGATGCAGAAGGTGAAGCTCGCGCAAACTTACGACCAGTTCGCCGGTAAGGGCGCGCAGTTCGGCCTGGTCGACGAACGCGACGCGAAGCTCGACGACTACATCACCCGCCGCGCGCTCGACGGCCTGTTCCTGATAATGGCCGAACAGGAAAAAGCCATCCGCGCGAACCCGCTGGAAGCGACCGGTAACCTCGCGAAAAAAGTCTTCACCATCCTGCGCGGGCAGTAGCATTACCAAACCCTCGGTCCACGGAAAACACGAAAGGCACGAAATCAAACCCGGAGGGTCCTGTGGATACCCCGCTTCTTGTTTGAAGATTTTTTCGTGCCTTTCGTGTTTTTCGTGGACTAAAGATTTTTTGTGGATTGACCGCTTCCCCATAACCCGCTCGCCTGCCCCATGACCGAATCCGCCAGCCTGCTCTCGCTGTTCGCCAGCAGCTTCCTCGCCGCGACCCTGTTGCCCGGCGGCTCCGAGGCCGTGCTGTTCGCCGTGCTCAAGGCCTATCCGGAAACGCTGTGGACCGCGCTCGCGGTCGCGACGCTGGGCAACACGCTGGGCGGCATGGTCAGCTTCGGCATGGGCTGGCTGCTACCGCAGACCCAGCAACTCAAACATGTGGATAAAGTACGACGCTACGGCACACCTGTGCTGTTGCTGTCCTGGGTGCCGCTGATCGGCGACGCCCTCTGCCTCGCCGCCGGCTGGCTGCGGCTGAATCCATGGCTGGCTGTGCTGTATATCGCGATCGGAAAATTCGCGCGTTACTGGGTGATTGCGGCGACGCTGGCTTAAGAAATCGAAGGACGCTTTCGACCCATTTCGGCCACTTTCCCGAGCGAGGCAAAGTCTATCCTCCGAGATTCACGCGAGGTCGTAGCGATCGAGGTTCATCACCTTGTTCCATGCCGCCACGAAGTCACGTACGAACGCCTGCTGCGCATCGCTGCAGGCATAGACTTCCGCGAGCGCCCGCAGCTGGGAGTTCGAACCGAACACGAGATCGATGATGGTGCCTGTCCATTTCAGCTCGCCCGTCGCTCTATCGTGCCCCTCCAGCACGCCTTCGGAAGCGGCGGATTTCTGCCACTTCGTATTCATGTCGAGCAGGTTCACGAAGAAATCATTGCTCAATGTTCCGGGACGCTTGGTGAAGACACCGTGATTGGACTGGCCGACGTTCGCATTCAGGGCGCGCAGGCCGCCGATCAGCACCGTCATCTCGGGGGCGGTCAGCGTCAGCAACTGCGCCTTGTCCACTAGCAGCTCGGCCACCGATCCTTCGAGTCCCTTGCGCACGTAGTTGCGAAATCCGTCAGCGACCGGCTCCAGCACGGCGAACGAGGCCACATCGGTCTGTTCCTGCGACGCGTCCATGCGCCCCGGCGAGAAGGGAACCTGCACATCCTGACCGCCCTTCTTCGCCGCTGCCTCGACGGCTGCGCAGCCGCCCAGCACGATCAGGTCGGCCAGCGAAACTTTCTTGCCGCCGGACTGAGCGCTGTTGAATACGCTCTGGATACCCGCCAAGGTCTTGAGCACCTTCGCCAGTTGGGCCGGCTGGTTGGCTTCCCAATCCTTCTGCGGCGCCAGACGGATGCGGGCGCCGTTCGCGCCGCCGCGTTTGTCGGAACCACGGAAGGTGGACGCCGACGCCCATGCGGTGGTAACCAGTTCCGAAACGGACAGACCTGACGCCAAAATCTTGCCCTTGAGGGATGCAATGTCCCGCGCATCGATCAATACATGATCGACTGCCGGGACGGGGTCTTGCCAGATGAGCGCTTCCGCCGGAACCTCCGGGCCGAGATAACGCGCACGCGGCCCCATGTCGCGGTGCGTCAGCTTGAACCACGCGCGGGCGAAGGCATCCGCCAACTGCTCCGGATGCTCGTAGAAATGCCGCGAGATTTTTTCGTAGACAGGATCGAATCGCAACGAAAGGTCGGTAGTCAGCATGGTCGGCGTGTGACGCCTGGACGGTTCGTGGGCATCGGGAATGCTGCCGGCGCCTGCGCCCCCCTTCGCTACCCACTGGTGCGCACCGGCGGGACTCTTGGTCAGCTCCCATTCGTAGCCGAACAGGTTCTCGAAGAAGTTGTTGCTCCACTGCGTCGGCGTGCTGGTCCAGGTGACTTCCAGGCCGCTGGAGATCGTGTCCCCGCCTTTGCCGCTGCCGAAGCTGCTCTTCCAGCCCAGCCCCTGCTGCTCGATACCTGCGGCCTCGGGCTCGGGGCCGACATGGGACACAGGCCCGGCGCCGTGGGTTTTGCCGAAAGTGTGGCCGCCGGCGATGAGCGCTACGGTCTCTTCGTCGTTCATCGCCATGCGCGCGAAGGTCTCGCGGATATCCCGCGCCGCCGCGAGCGGATCAGGATTGCCGTTCGGTCCTTCCGGGTTCACGTAGATCAGCCCCATCTGCACGGCCGCGAGCGGATTCTCAAGATCGCGGTCGCCGCTGTAGCGCTTGTCCTCCAGCCACTTGGCCTCGGCGCCCCAGTAAACGTCCTCTTCCGGCTCCCATACGTCCTGACGTCCGCCGCCGAAACCGAAGGTCTTGAAGCCCATCGATTCCAGCGCGACGTTGCCGGCGAGGATCATCAGGTCTGCCCAGGATATCTTGCGGCCATACTTCTGCTTGATCGGCCAAAGCAGCCTGCGCGCCTTGTCGAGGTTGACGTTGTCGGGCCAGCTGTTGAGCGGCGCGAAGCGCTGGTTGCCGCGCCCCGCACCGCCGCGGCCGTCGCCGATGCGGTAGGTGCCGGCGCTGTGCCATGCCATGCGGATGAACAGCGGGCCGTAGTGGCCGAAGTCCGCCTGCCACCAGTCCTGCGAGTCGGTCATCAGCGCCAGCAGATCCTGCTTCACCGCATTCAGGTCCAAGCTCTTGAACTCCTCGGCGTAGGTGAAATCCGCGCCCATGGGGTCGGACAACGGGGAATGCTGGTGCAGGATGTTCAGCTTCAGTTGATCGGGCCACCAGTCCGTGTTGGATTGGGATCCGGCAACCGCGCTGGTGCGCGCGTGGCCCGGGAATGGGCATTGGGATTCGTTTGACATGGTTATCTCCTGTGGTTGTTTGTACGCCTGTCGGCTCTATCCCCTGCGGCGGCTCACTTCGTCATTCAGCTGCCGGGAATAATCCTGCAGCGGTTTCAGGCCATCCGACGCCATCGCGGCGGCGATGGCGTCGACGCGCGCTCCGGCCAACACCAGATCGGGCGCGAGTTCGAAGAGCGGGATAGCCAGGAAGGGGCGCTCGAAAATATCGGGATCGGGCAGCCGGATGTCTCCATCGTCCATCACCAGATCGCCGTACACGATCAGGTCGAGGTCTATCGTGCGCGGCGCATATTTATCCTGTGTCCGCTTGCGTCCCAGCTCGTCCTCGATGGGACGCAGGATGGCGTGCTTCACCTGCGCGGGTAGCGCATCCGTTTCGATCTCCGCCACGCAATTGAAATAGGATGATTGCTCCGGGCGGTCGAGTGCGTCGGTGCAATAGACGGTGGAAACGCCGACGAGATGCGTTTGCCGGGCAAGGTTGCGGATCGCCGCCCGCACATTGCTCTCGGGTTCGATGTTGGAGCCTATGCCGATGAAGGCGCGCGCCATGGTCCGCTCACCGCTTGCGGCTGATTTCCACCGCCACGCTTCTCGCGAAACGCAGCGCGTGCGGCTTCTCCACGCACACGTCGACCTGCATCACTCCCCGATAACCCAGGCACAGTTCCGCGACGGCCTCCGCCAGCGCCTCCACCAGAAAGTATTGCGAGCTTTCCACCATGGCGAGGACGCGTTTCTTCAGCGCGCGGTAATCGACGGTGTCCTCGATGCTGTCGCTCTTGCCGGCCTTGCTGACGTCGGAATGGAGGGTCAGGTTGATCACCACGTCCTGCTTTTCGTGGCGCTCCTTCTCGTTGATGCCCAGTATGCAGCGCACGAGCAGGTCGCTAATCCGGATACGGTCCATATGTCCTCCAAAGGTTTCCTGCGTTATCGGTAACCACGAATGAGTCCGCGCAACTGCCCGTGCGTCATCGTTACCCGCTTGCGGATCAGTTCGCGCGCCGCCTCGACCTTGTTCCACACGTTGCACATCATCACGCCCCTGACCTTGCCGTCGCGCAGGTAGTAAACGACGCCGGTGTCGTTTTCTTTCTGCCAGTCGGCGAAAGTCTCCAGCCGCGAATCGACCTCGCCGGTCGCCTCGTAGCCGAACTCGAACAGGTCGGAGAAGAAATACGGCTGGTGGGTGTAGGGCTCGTACGCCCCGGCCATGTTGCGTCCCGCCCATTTGCCCTGAGTGAGAGCATGGTCCCAGTGCTCGATGCGCATTGCTTGCCCCAGAACCGGGTAAGGAAAGAAGGCATTGTCTCCGGCGGCATAGATGTCCGGACTGGAGGTCTGGAGGTATTCGTTCACCACGATGCCGTTGCCCGTTTCCAACCCGCCGCTTTGAGCGAGCGCCAGCTCCGGAACGACGCCCACGCCGACGATCACGATATCCGATGTTATCGTCTCGCCCTTCCCGGTGCGGGTGACAAATTCGTCACCGTCCTTACCGAAAGAAACGGGTTGGTCCGTTGCCAGAATCCGGACACCTTTCTCCCGATAGCGCTGCTGCACGGCTCGCGCCAAATAGTCGGGCAACACCCGGTCGCACAGCAGTTCTCCTGGAAAGATCATGGTGACATCGAGTTTGTTGATGTTGAGCGCGGCGGCCAACTCCGAGCCGATGAAGCCGCCGCCGATCACCACCGCCGACTTTCCTTCCGCTGCTTTTCCCTTGGTGTGCAGATAATCGTCCAGGCCGCGGAAGTAGCAGATGCCGTCGAGATCGCCGCCGGGAATATCCAGCTTACGCGGCTTGCATCCCGTCGCCAGCAGCAGTTTTCCGTAGCCATAGGTCGCGCCGCCGGCGACGGTGATCGTCTTTGCTGCGGGATCGAGCCGCGATGCCGCAGCACCCAGCGCCAAGGTCACGCCATGCGTCTCGTAAAAGGAGCGGTCATGGAGAAAGATGCCTTCCAACTGCATCTTGCCGAACCACAGTTTCTTCGACAGCGGCGGACGGTCGTAGGGCAAGTGGCTTTCTTCGGCGATCATCAGGATGCTTCCTGTCGCATCCCGCTCGCGTATGCCTTCCACCGCGGAAGCTCCCGCCAGCCCGCCGCCCACAATCACGTAGTCGTAATCGGATGTCATGCCGCCTCCCCGTCGTTCGGATAAGAATTCGCCCTCGGGCGCTTTGCGCCACCGACATATGAACCTCCATCGGTTCCTGCTCCGACTATCGCGAGTTTGATGGGCTGCAGCTTTCTGCATCGAATGCGGTGAATCAACGAGGTTAATGGATTGAATCACACCGTTTGCCGGCTCCAAATAAGCACTAGTGTGTATTTTGGCTTGGGACCATTAGGCCGTCATACCGGCGAAGGCCGGTATCCAGCAATGAAAAATAGGCCGCGAAGCGGACAAAACCATGACGTTGTCCCACTTGCGTGGGGAAGTTGATCATCTGGATTCCGGCCTTCGCGGGGATAACGGATTATTAGTAGATGTGCCCTTGGAGTGTAGGCGATGCTTTTGCTCGGGAATATAAGGCAAATGACTGCTTTTTCGGGTAGGTCTGACTCCATCGCGTTGCTGTAACCCTCAAATACGGGGCGCTGCATATAAAACCGGACTCTCGTCTAATAGCGACAATGAAATCCTCGCCATGTCCTGAATCTCATGCGCCATTGCCATTGCATTGAATAGTCATGCGCCGCAACTCCGGCAGGCATGAGCCGCAGGAGGTGCCGCACTTGCGCTTGGCTTGCAGCGCGGCCAGATCGAGGCCGGCGGCGAGGTCGGCGGCGATTTCGTTTTCCGAAACGTCGAAACAGTTGCACACCACGCGCCCCCGCGCCGGGGCCGAACTCGGCGGATTGCTCAGCGGGGCCAGCAGCCATTTGCGCAACGCCCGGGTATCGCTGCCGCGCACGATGAGGTCGATCAACCATTCGGCGGACTGCGTCGAATTGCACAACAAGGCGCCGTCCAGACGATCATTCCGGATCAGGGCGCGTTTGGCGATGCCGCGCCGGGCATCGCCAAACGCCAGCGTCGCGGCATCGTCCAGCCCCATCGCCGCACCGAGTTCCGCCAGCATCCCGGCCGCGGGCAAGTCATGCTCCGAGGCACCCCATGCGCGCAATACCACGATGTCGGCATCGCGCCCCGTCGAGGTCAGCGTCGCATGATCGAAACGGGCCAGCCAGGGTTGCAGCGACTCGCGCAGCCCGCCTTGGTCGTCTCGCCGCATGGCGACCAGTTGCCAGGCCGTCGCATATTTCTCGACCTGGACGGCCGCATGTTTCAGCTCGGGCTGGAATGAGACCGGATCGACCATGGACGGCATCAGCGCATTGACGCCCAGGCCGCGCATGAAACGGCCGCCCCAGTGCATCGGGATATAACTCTGCGCGGGGCGCAAGGCGGTCGATTGCAGCGCACGCAGAACCAGCATGCCACGCCCGTTTTTGACGCGCACCAGATCGCCGTCCGCTATCCCGCGCCGCTCCATGTCGCGCGCATTCATCTCTATCACCGGCTCGGGTGCATGGGCGTAGAGGCGCGGCACCGTCCCGGTGCGGCTCATGCCGTGCCACTGGTCGCGCAGGCGGCCGCTGTTGAGATGCAGCGGATGACGCGCGTCGGTGGCTTCGGCCGTCGGGCGATGCTCGACCGCGCCGAATCTGGCTCGGCCGCTGGCGGTCGGGAACAGGCCGTCCGCATAAAGGCGTCGGCCTCCCTGCGCGGCATCGGCGGGGAACGGCCATTGCTGCGGGCCGACGGACTCCAGCAGCGCATAGGACAGGCCGCCGATATCCAGATCGCGGCCCGCAGTCGTGGCGCGGTGTTCGTTGAAGATTTCCTCGGCGGAACGATAAGGGAACAAGGTCGCGCCGCCGATAGCGCCTCGGCCGGCTATGCGCCGTTCCAGTCGCCGCGCGAAATCCGCCGCGATGCGCCAGTCGGCCCGGGCCTCGCCGGGCGGCCGCACCGCGGCTTGCACGCGCGAGATGCGGCGCTCCGAGTTGGTGACCGTTCCTTCCTTCTCGCCCCAGCCTGCGGCAGGCAGCAGCAGATCGGCATAGGCCGCCGTATCGGTATGCGGCGTCACCTCCTGCAACACCACAAAAGGACAGGCCGCTAGCGCCTCGTGCACGAGATTCAGGTCGGGCAGCGACTGCGCCGGATTGGTGCAGGCGATCCATACCGCCTTGATCTCGCCGCGACGCATCGCATCGAATAATGCCACCGCGGTCAGCCCCGGCCTGGCCGGCACCTCGGCCACATTCCAGAGCCGCGCCACCTCGGCCCGGTGTGCGGCGTTGTTCATGTCGCGATGCGCGGACAACAGGTTGGCCATGCCGCCGACCTCGCGCCCGCCCATCGCGTTGGGCTGTCCCGTCAGCGAGAACGGCCCGCAGCCGGGCCTGCCGATCTTGCCGGTGGCGAGATGCAAATTGATCAGCGCGGCATTGTTGTCCGTGCCGTGACTCGACTGATTCAGCCCCTGACAGTAGAGGGAGAGCGAGTTCTTGGCGTGAAACTCGCGTAGCGATTCGTTTGCCTCCTCGCCCGCTTGCGGGAGAGGATTGAGGTGAGGGAAACGGTCATGGCAAGTTTCATCATCAGGGGCGGCACACTTGCCATGACCGTTGGATTCGCCGAACCAGCGCGCGGCGGTGACGATGTCCTCGGCCTTCACTCCGCATATCGCCGCAGCCATTTCCGGCGTGTATTCGCGCACCTTGCGCTTCAGCGCATCGAATCCCTCGGTATGGTCGCGGATGTAATCGTCGTCTATCAAGTCTTCCCACAGCAGCACATGGAGCATCGCGTTGTAGAGCGCGATGTCCGTGCCGGGCAGTATGGCCAGGTGCAGGTCGGCGGCCTCGGCGGTGTCGGTGCGGCGCGGATCGACGACGATGATTTTCATCTGCGGGCGCGCCGCCCGCGCATCCTCGATGCGGCGGAACAGCACCGGATGCGCCCAGGCAGTGTTGGAACCGGCGATCAGCAGGCAATCGGCATGGTCGATGTCTTCGTAGCAGCAAGGCGGCGCATCGGAGCCCAGCGTCGCCTTGTAGCCCGCCACCGCCGAGCTCATGCACAGGCGCGAATTGGTGTCGATGTTGTTGGTGCCTATCAGCCCCTTGGCCAGCTTGTTGAAGACATAGTAGTCCTCGGTCAGCAACTGGCCGCTGATGTAGAAGGCGACGCTGTCCGGGCCATGCTCCGCGATGGCCTCGGCGAATCGATCCGTCGCCTGTTCGAGCGCCGCTTCCCAACTCACGCGCCGACGCGGTTCCTCACGACTGACGCGCGATTCCGGATGGCGCAGCCTGACGGCCATCGCCTGCGGCGTCATGGTCAGGTGCAGCGAGCCGCCCTTGGTGCAGAGCCGGCCGAAGTTGGCCGGATGGTCCGGGTCGCCGCGCACGCCGATTATCCTTGCGCCATCGTGTTCGATGACGACGCCGCAGCCGACGCCGCAGTAGGGACAGGTCGATTTCGTTTCCATCATCCTTAAAACCTCTTTTCGTCCACGAAAATCACGAAAGACACGAAATAAAACCGCTGGTTATTCATTTTTTGCAGCCCACCAATTAGAGGATACGGTTATTCGTTGCATGCATTTGAATCTGTTCGTGCTTTTCGTGTATTTCGTGGACAAATGCTTTTTCTAGGATCATGTCCGGGACTACTTGCACGACACCCTCACCGCCCGAACTTCAGCCACACGCGACCGTCTTCCAGCCTGACCGCGAAGCTTTTGGCGCAGCCCTGGTCCGGCGCCACCGCCTCGCCATCCTTCAGGCCGATCTTCCAGCCGTGCAATGGGCAGCTGACGGTATCGCCGTGGACAATGCCTTGCGACAGCGGCCCGCCCCGGTGCGGGCATTTGTCGTGCATCGCGAATAGCCGGTCGTCTGCGGTGCGGAACAGCGCGATGTCGCCCTGTTCCGACGCCACGACGCGGCTGCCCTGCGGGGCGATGTCTTCCAGCGCGCAAATCTCGATCCAGCCGCTCATGCCGTTACTCCCTTAATGTGAAATTCGCGTAGCGATTCGTTTGCCTCCTCGCCCGCTTGCGGGAGAGGATTGAGGAGAGGGGAACGGGCATGGTTAGCTTCGCTATCAGCTTTGCCATGCCCGGTCATTTGGATGACTTCGTATTCGCGTCGCAGCGCCGGTTGCTGCACCGCCTGCTGCCAGGGGTCTTCGTAATCCTGCAGGGCGAACAACAGGCGTTCGTACAGCGCCCGGCGTCCAGACTCATCGTCCACCACCGCCGCCTTGACGTGATCGAGACCGACGCGAGCGACGTAATGGCAGGTGCGTTCGAGGTAGTAGCCCTGCTCGCGATAGAGTTGCAGAAAGGCGCCGGAATACTCCATGACCTCCGCGTCGTTCTTCACCTTGCACAGGAATTCGGCCACCTCGGTCTTGATGCCGCCGTTGCCGGCGACATACAGCTCGTAACCGGAATCGACGCCGATGATGCCGATGTCCTTGATGCCGGCCTCAGCGCAATTGCGCGGACAACCGGAAACCGCGAGCTTGACCTTGTGCGGGCTCCACATGCCGAACAGCATCTTCTCCAGCTTGACGCCCATGTCCATCGAACGCTGGGTGCCGAAGCGGCAATGTTCCGCCCCGACGCAGGTCTTCACCGTGCGTATGCTCTTGCCGTAGGCATGGCCGGACACCATACCGGCCGCGCCGAGATCGGCCCAGATTTTCGGCAGGTCTTCCTTCTTGATGCCGAGCAGATCGACGCGCGCGCCGCCGGTCATCTTCACCGTCGGCACGCGATATTTCTCCGCCACGTCGGCGATCGCGCGCAGCTCGGCGGGCGTCGTCAGCCCACCCCACATGCGCGGCACCACGCTGTAAGTGCCGTCTCGTTGGATGTTGGCGTGCGCGCGCTCGTTGACGAAGCGCGACTGCGGGTCGTCCTTCGCCTCGCCCGGCCAGGTCGAGATCAGGTAGTAGTTCAGCGCCGGGCGGCAGGAGGCGCAGCCGTTGGGCGTCTTCCATTCCAGCGCCTTCATCACCTCGGGTATCGCGATCAGGTGCTGGCTGCGGATCGCCTCGCGCACCACGCCGTGCGAGTGCTCGGTGCAGCCGCACACCGCCTTGTCCTTCGATTGCGACGGCGTGTAGGCCCCGCCCACCGTCGAGGCGAGAATCTGCTCGACCAGCCCGGTGCAGGAGCCGCACGAAGAGGAGGCCTTGGTGTGCTTGCGCACCTCATCCAGCGTGAACAGCCCGTGGCTCTTGATCGCCTTGACGATATCGCCCTTGCACACGCCGTTGCAGCCGCACACCTCGGCCTCGTCCGGCATGCCGGCCGCCTTCGACTGGCCGGCATGGCCGACGTCGCCGACGTGGTTCTGGCCGAACATCAGATGGTCGCGTATCTCGCGGATGTTCTGCCCGTCCTTGACCAGCTGGAAATACCAGGCCCCGTCCGCCGTGTCGCCGTACAGCACGGCCCCGACCAGGATGTCGTTCTTCACCACCAGCTTCTTGTACACATTGCCGGACGGATCGTGCAGGACAATTTCTTCGCTGCCCTCTCCGCCCATGAAGTCGCCGGCGGAGAACAGATCGATGCCGGTGACCTTGAGCTTGGTCGAGGTCACGGAGCCCGTGTAACGCGCGATGCCGTGATGCGCCAGATGGTTGGCGCAGACCCGCGCCTGATCGAACAGCGGCGCGACCAGGCCATAGGCGACGCCGCGATGGGACACGCATTCGCCGACGGCATAGATGCGCGGATCGTAGGTCTGCATCGTGTCGCTGACCACGATACCGCGATTGCAGTAGAGGCCGGCGGACTCGGCCAGCGCCATGCTGGGGCGGATACCGGCGGCGACCACCACCAGGTCGGCGGGAATCTCCAGGCCGTCCTTGAAGCGTAGCGCGGCCACGCGCCCGGACTCGCCGCGTATCAGCGCCTCGGTCTGCTTCTCCATTAAAAACTTGAGCCCGCGCGCTTCGAGCGAGGTCTTCAGCATGTCGGCTGCCGCCTTGTCGAGCTGGCGCTCCATCAGCCAGGGCATCAGGTGCACGACGGTCACGTCCATGCCGCGCTGGCGCAGGCCGTTGGCGGCCTCCAGCCCCAGCAAGCCGCCGCCGATCACCACCGCATGGCGATGTTCGCTTGCCGCGGCGATCATTTCGTCGGTGTCGCGGATGTCGCGATAACCGATCACCCCCGGCAGGTCGTTGCCCGGGATAGGCGGGATGAACGGCGTCGAACCCGTCGCCAGCAGCAATCGGTCGTACTCGGCCTCGGAGCCGTCGTCGGCGATCACCTTGCGCCCCGCGCGATCGATGCGCGCGATGCGCTTGCCCAGATGCAGCGCGATGCCGTTGTCGCGGTACCAGTCGAGCGGGTTCAGGATGATGTCCTGTATCGTCATCTCCCCGGCCAGCACCGGGGACAGCAGGATGCGGTTGTAGTTCGGATGCGGCTCGGCGCCGAAAACCGTGATGTCGTAGAGATCGGGGGCGAGCTTCAGCAGCTCTTCCACCGCGCGTATCCCGGCCATGCCGTTGCCCACCACGACCAGTCGCATTTTATTTTTCGTCATCATGTACTCCTCAAAATCCTAAAAACCTTCATTCCATCCACGAAAAACACGAAAAGCACGAAACAAACCAGTTTGTTAATAAGACATTCAGACTCGCCCATCGGGGGATGCGGCTAATCGATGCATGCATTCAAATCTGTTCGTGATATTTCGTGTCTTTCGTGGACAACGGTGTTTTCCCAAGATAAAGCACAACCCGGTCAGAGCCGCTCACGCCTCGAACACGGACTTGCGCGAAGAAATCTCTATCTCGCTGCCGGCCTCGATGCGGTCCGACAGCGCCGCATCCTTGCCATTGACGCTGCACAGCACATGACTCTCATCCAGCTCATCCACCCATCTGCCACCGCGCAGCCGCAAGCGGTGCAGCAGCTGTTCCAGTGTGCAGGCCTCGTCCGGTATCGCCATGCGTTCCGATGTCGCCAGCAGGAATTCGCTGGTTCGGCCGAAATACATGATCGCAACCTCGTGCCTGCGCTTGAGCGAGGCCTGGAACATCGCGGCGAATGGCTTTCCCATGGTGCTAAGCCGCTTCCTTGGCCTGCTTCTGGTACAGGAACTCGAGCACCCCGCCGCGCAGCGCGTGGTAGCGCGCATCGGTCGCCAATGCCAGACGGTTGCGCGGCTTGGGCAGGTCTACCGTCAGGATCTCGCCTATGGTCGCCGCCGGGCCGTTGGTCATCATCACGATGCGGTCGGACAGCAGCACCGCCTCGTCCACGTCGTGCGTGACCATCACCACCGTGCTGTTCGTCGCCGCAACGATTTTCATCAGCTCGTCCTGCAGATGCGCGCGGGTCAGCGCATCCAGCGCGCCGAACGGCTCGTCCATCAGCAGCACCCTGGGTTGCATGGAGAGGGCGCGGGCGATGCCGACGCGCTGCTTCATGCCGCCGGAGATTTCATGCGGATATTTTTGTTCCGCATGACTCAGGTGCACCAGCGCCAGCGCTTCCTTGGTGCGCTGCCGGAGCAGCGCCTTGTCTTCCGTCGCACCGAACACCCGCTCGACCGCGAGGTAAACGTTGTCGAAACAGGTCAGCCAGGGCAGCAGCGAGTGGTTCTGGAACACCACGCCGCGATCCGGCCCCGGCCCCGCGATCTCGCGATCCGCGCAGAGCATCACGCCATCGGTCGGCAGCAGCAGTCCGGCGATCAGGTTGAGCAGGGTGGACTTGCCGCAACCCGAGTGGCCGATCAGCGTGATGAATTCGCCGCGCTCGATCTTCAGGTCGATGTCCTTGAGTGCGACGAACTCGCCCTGCCGGGTTGAGAACGACATTTGCACGTTCTCGATTTGTACATAGCTTTTCATGGCGTTCCCGATCAATAGCTGAAGCGTTTGGCGATCCTGACCAGCATCGTTTCCAGCAGCAGTCCGACGATGCCGACGATGAAGATAGCGATGATGATGTGCTCGACATTGAGGTTGTTCCATTCGTCCCAGACCCAGAACCCGATGCCCACGCCGCCGGTCAGCATTTCCGCCGCGACGATCACCAGCCACGCGGTGCCGATGGCGAGGCGTATGCCGGTCAACATGTAGGGCAGCGTGGCGGGGAACAATATCCGGGTGAATATCTTCCACTCGGACAGGTTGAGCACCCGCGCCACGTTGAGGTAATCCTGCGGCAGCTGGCGCACGCCCATCGCGGTGTTGATGATCATCGGCCAGATGCTGGAGATGAAGATCACCCAGATGGCCGCCGGATTCGATGCATTGAATACCAGCAGGCCGATGGGCAGCCAGGCCAGCGGCGACACCGGCCTGAGCATGCTCACGATGGGCGAAGTCATCTTGTTCAGGAAGTTGAAGCGTCCGATCATGAAGCCGAGCGGAATGCCGATCAGCGCGGCGAGGCTGAAGCCGATGCCGACCCGCCCCAGCGAGTTCAGCACATTCCAGCCTATGCCCTGATCGTTCGGCCCGTTCTGATAGAACGGATCGCTGAACAGGACCACCGCCGAGTCCCAGGTCTTCATCGGCCCCGGCAGATTCTCGCTGGTCTGCGTCACCATGCCCCAGACCAGAACGAACATTCCCAGCCCCAGGAGCGGCGGAAAAATGTGCTCTGCAAAGAATTTTCTGGCTTTCATCATGCCCGCACCTTGAAGCTGGCCGCATAGCCTTTGGGATCCTTGCCGTCCCACACCTTGCCGTCTATCAGCTTGGAGCTGCGCATCACATCCTTGGGCACCGCCACCTTGACTTGGGAGGCCGCCTGTTTGTACAACTCGATCTGGTTGATCTGTTTGGCGACGCCCAGATAATCGGGATCGGTCTTGAGCAGGCCCCAGCGTTTGTGCTGGGTCAGGAACCACATGCCGTCGGAAAGGTAGGGGAAAGGCACTTTGCCGTCGTTAAAGAACTTCATGTGATTGGGGTCGTGCCACTTCTTGCCCAGGCCGTCTTCATAGTTGCCCAGGAAGCGTCCTTCGATGACATCGACGGGCGCATTGACGTACGACTTGGCGGAGATGATCTTGGCCACCTTGGCGCGGTTCGACTCGGCATCGATGAACTTCGCCGCGTCGAGCATCGCCATGATGAGTGCACGCGCCGTATTGGGATACTTCTGCACGAACTCGGCGGTGGCGCCCAATACCTTTTCGGGATGATCCTTCCAGACATCCTGCGACGACGCCACCGAGAAGCTGACGTTGTCGTAAATACCGCGGGCGTTCCACGGTTCGCCAACACAGAATCCGTCCATGCTGCCGACCCGCGCATTTGCCACCATCTGCGGCGGCGGCACCGTGATGGTCTTGACCTCGGAGATCGGATTGATCCCGTAATTCGCCAGCCAGTAGTACAGCCACATGGCGTGGGTTCCGGTCGGGAAAGTATGGGCGAAGGTATATTCGCGCGGCTGGGCCTTGATCAGCTTTGCCAGCGATGGACCGTCGGTGACCCCCTTGTCCTTGAGCTGGTTGGCAAGCGAGATGCCCTGACCGTTGTTGTCTATGGTCATCAGCACGGCCATGTCTTTCTGGTTGCCACCGATGCCAAGATGCACGCCGTACACCATGCCGTAAAGAATATGCGCGGCATGCAATTCGCCATTGACCACTTTGTCGCGCACAGCCGCCCAGGATGCTTCCTTGGAGGGGATGATCTTGATGCCGTATTTCTCGTCGAACTTCATCAGCGATGCGATCACCACCGAAGCGCAGTCGGTCAACGGGATGAAGCCCACCTTGACCTCCTTGAGCTCCGGCGCATCCGAACCGCCTGCCCAGGCAGCCGCACGCGTTCCCATCGGCACCATGGACATAATCCCGGCGGCCCCCAAACTTGCTCCCATCAGTTTCATGAAATCCCTCCGGCTGGTTTGTTCTGGAGCACTGGTTTGCTCTGGAGTACTGCTTTCCACTGCAGCGGATTTTTCAGTGCCCGTGATTTCTGCTTTCAAGTTTTCCATTTCCTGCTCTCCTTTACGTAACAGTTCCGCGAATTGAATCTGCAAAATAAAAAAAGGCGTCCGACTGCGCTTTTGCGCAGTGGGACGCCTTTGTCCTTTATTGCCTTACTTCAGCTTCTCCGAACCGCCGTTGGCTCGTTGATGGTTATTACAAAGCAACAGTCATGCCAACATCAAACAATAAATATACTCATTAATAATTATGCAATTACAACAATCACGCCGCGCGAATGGACTGTTCGACCTCATTCAATGCGCGACTTTGGTGCGCCGCCCGTACAAATTCATGCATGCTCACGCGCTCAGCTCCTTGGCCAGAATGATGGCTTCGGCAATTTCCGCCATCCGCTTTCCCTTGCTCATCGCCATGCTGCGCATCCGCTTGTAGGCATCCGCTTCGTTATAACCGTGATCCGCCATCAATATGCCCTTGGCGCGATCCACCAGCTTGCGTTCCGCTAGCTGATCCTTCGCCTCCTTCAATTCGTCGCGCAGTCGCTTGTGCTCGGAAAAACGGGCTGCCGCCACCTGAATGATCCCGCTCAGATCCTCGCCCTGTACCGTATGCGCCACATAGGCGCTGACTCCCGCGCGCATGGCTTCCTGAATGCTGTGCTGGTCCTTCTGCCCGCCCAGCACAACGACAGGCTTTTCCAGCGTCGAGGACATCAGGCTGATCTGCTCCAGCGTATCCCGACCGGGCGCATTCGCATCGACAATGATCACGTCCGCCAAGGCGGCCTGTATCGAGCGCTCATCCACCTGCTCCCAGGCCAGCACCCCGACGACATCGAATTCGGCCAGCTCGAGACTGGCCTTCAGCCAGGCCGCACGATCTCTCACATCGTCAATTATCAGAATTCGTTTCAATTTGGGCCCCCCGCTTTTTCAATACAGACCAGCAATTAGCGAGCCAAGGCCGAATCGCCCTGCTATATAGGCATCCATGAAGCGATCTACTGATTTGCGCACAAGAACGGTGCGCCGTGCGAGGGGTTGGTGCGGCGAAGGACCCCTAGGCCACAGACGCCTCTTTGCCTGTCAGCTTCTCGGCTTCGCGCTGCGACAGCGCGCAGCGGTTTCGCCCGAGTTCCAGTTCGCTGGCCTTTGCCTCGTCCACCTGGAGCAACCCCGTGTTGACCCGCCGGATATCGTCGTAGGACTGCGGATGTTCCGGCAGGCTGGCCTCGATATAGGCGCTGAATGCAGCCAGCCCCTGGCTTAACATGCGCAGACCTTCGTTGCGGCTGCGCAGCGCGCTGACAGGCGCACGGTAACAGCCTTGCTCGTCTGCCTCCTGCATTTGGCTGAAGTGGGCTGGAAGCACGATGGTACGGTCCGGCAATTCCAGCACCTGTTGCAGCGAATTGAAGAGGAGAGGAATCCAGGCCTTTGCCTTCCCGCCCAGATCGGGCCGCCCTATCGAATCGATGAACAACGTATCGCTGCTCAGCAAAAAGCGATCATCCACCAGCGGATTGATCATGCCGAGGGTGTGTCCGGGGAGATGGAGCGCGCGGACGCTCACATTGCCCAGATTGAAAGTCGTTCCGTCCTCCAGATAGCGGAAGGAGAACGTCGCCGGAAGCAGGTCGTCGGGATAGATACTGTCATAAGGATGCAGCCAGTAATCGGCCCCGACCGCCTTCGCCAACGCCACACCGCCGCTGAGATGATCGGCCTGCAGATGCGTGTCGAGCACAGCCGTGATGCGCAACTCTCGCTCGGCGGCGATGCGGGTATAAACCTCGATGTGGCGCGCGGGATCGACCACCATGGCCTCACCGTCGCTGGCCAGCAGGTAACTGAGGCAACCCCGTGCCGGGCGGCTGATCTGGACGATAGTGAGCCGCGAGGTTTCCTCGACGACCCGCACTTCGTAGTGGTCGCCCCAGGCTTTCATTCCGCCCGCCAAGTTGAATGCCTCGTAGCCGAGCCGCCGCAGTCCCTCGGCAACATGGGGCGACGTCTCGCCCCTCGCGCATACCGCCAGGATAGGCCCGCGCCGAGGCAGCCCGTCCTTCAGCCGTTTCGGAATCGCCCGGGCAAATGCCGCAGCAAGTTCTTCGTCCTCATCCTCCAGGTCAAGCAGATCGAAATAAGACAAGTTGGTAGTAGGGATTGGAACTTTGCCCTCAATTTTCCAGGCATTGAATTCACTCTGATTGCGCACATCCAGAATGGCGAATTGACTGTTCTCGCTCAGATGACGGTGCAGTTCCGCAGGGCTCCAAACAGGTATTTTTTGCTCGGTCATATCATCCTCCTGTTCTGTAAGCCAATCGCTACCCGCTGGGGTAAAGTAACTGGCGCGAATGGTTTTGGAGTGCTGCCACTACAGCTGATGATCACATGTGTATTGATGGCTTCTTTTACGACTACATTGATGCCATGAAGTTCTAACAATTCGTTCGAGAGGGACATGTCGGGCCTCTCGCTGATGTCTCCTAAGGCCGATGAGCGGGCAAGGTCGTCGGAACGATCTTCCGGTCAGATAACCCATGCCAAGCGGGCTCCACGGCACGAAGCCGATGCCAAGCTCTTCGCAGGTAGGCTGTTCGGCATTGCCGCAAATCACAGGCACGATCTTCGCCCCCGTCGCCACATCAATCAGCGTGAACAGCGGCACGCCGCTGCGACGTTGGGCAATACGCTAGACGGCATAATCAGCTTCGGCTGGGCAAGCTGTGCTGTATATGACGTCTATCTCAGTCTCATTCGCTTTTTGAGTCGAACTGCGAAACTCGATGAATCGCGCCGAAGATCAACTCAATGCTCTCCACGCGGAATCCAGACCAAACAGTAAAAAGTAAGCGGAAAAAACTATAAACCCGGCCAAATGATCGCCTACAAATCCTTTTCGTTTTTCAGAACGCATGGCACATCTCCTTTTCGATTAGTCCTATTCTGCATGGCCAACGTTACGTCGACATTACATGGCGAACGAGGCTGGCGACAGACTGAAAAGTCATCGTCTTCTCTTAAGCACGATGCAGACAACATCAATCAAAGCAGGAAGTGTGCCGATGAACGATAGACGGCCTTTTTGTCTGATTCCGCGACAAATTGCCGATGCCTCCGGAATAAAAAATACAAAAACATGCACACCTGTGGTGCAAAGCGCATCCAATTAACTGGGATATTTCATCGTCCTTCATGGAATTCTGCGAAAAGCCTTATCAATATTGGGACGCATGCACATGACGCGGAATCCGATTTGGATTGCAGACAAAGGATGCCGAACGAAATGAATGTAGGAGCGCAACTTGCCTCGCAGAGGTTCTTGCACCCTTGGGTGTTGCGCGATCAGGTTTTCGGGCAAATCGCCCGGCAAGCCGGGCTCCTACATGAAAGGCCCCATGAAATATCCGGGTTAAGCGAACAAGATCGTGCCCAAGATTCGGGTATTTAGGCAGCTTCCGCCCATGACTCATAACAACCATCACAGCCGATAAAAACCCGCCATCGGCGGGTTTCGTTTGTAGGATCAACGGCACAAATCGCGGTGTGGCCTGAGCGATCGGGTTGCAGTATTCCGCGCCCCCGCATGGTTCAACCACCCCACTCCTGCAAGCTGTAATGCTGTTCGTGGAACAACGCGACACAAGCATCGACCACCTTCTCATCAAAATGGCTGCCGCGTTGCGCGCTGATCTGCGCCAGCGCGGCCTCCATCCCCAGGCCGGCCCGGTATGGGCGGTGCGACGACATCGCCTCGACCACGTCGGCGACGCTGAGGATGCGCGCCTCGAGGATGATCTGGTCGCCTTTGAGGCCTTGCGGATAACCGGAGCCGTCCAGACGCTCATGATGCTGCAATACGATCTGCGCGATAGGCCAGGGGAAATCGATAGGGTTCAGTATCTCGTAACCGTTCCTGGGGTGATCCTTGATGAGAGCGAATTCCAGTTCGCTGAGTAGCCCCGGCTTGCTGAGTATCTCGGCCGGAACACGAATCTTGCCGACATCGTGCACCACGCTGGCCAGATGTATCCCCTCGACTTGCTCATCCGGGAGTTGCATCTTCCTGGCGATGGCAATGGCGAGTTGCGCCACCCGGCGTTGATGGCCGGAGGTGTAGGGATCGCGCATCTCGACGATGGCGGCAAGCGCGGTGATCGAGTCGAGCAGGCTGGATCTCAGCTTCTTCTCGCTTTCCCTCAACGCCTTCTCCGCCGCCTGGCGCGCGCGCGTGCTCTGCTCGGTTGCCAGCGCGCGCTGCACCGCAGGCGCCAGACGCGCCAGGCGATCCTTCAACACGTAATCCTTGGCTCCCGCATGGATCAGTTCCACTGCTTCGATGTCGCTGAGCGCGCCGGTGACCATGACCACCGGCACCTCGGGATGGTCCCGCTGCACGATACCCAGCGCGGCCATGCCGTTGAAGTTGGGCAATTTGTAGTCGGACAGGATGATATCCGGATGAAATTCTGCTAGCGCCCGCTCAAACGCGTCCTGCGTCTCAACCCGGAGCGCGGTGAAGACGATCCCGGCCTTGCGCAGTTCGCGTTCCGCCAGTTCGGCATCGGTCACGGTGTCTTCCAGCATCAAGACACGCAGCTCCCGATTCATGCTCGTCTGTTCCATGGCTATTTTTTCACGGGTGGATGGTTCACAAGCAGCCAGTACATCCCCAGTTCGGATACCGTCCGGGCGAACTCGTCGAACTCCACCGGCTTGCTGATGTAGCTGTTGACGCCGAGCTGGTAGCTCTCCGCCACGTCGCGGTCTTCCTTGGACGAGGTCAGCACCACGACCGGAATGGTCCGGGTGCGCTCGTCTTCCTTGACCCGGCGCAACACCTCCATGCCGTCCACCTTGGGCAGGCGCAGATCCAGCAGGATGACCCGAGGACCGTTCTCCACCTTGCGCCCGCTATAAGCGCCGCCGGCGAAGATGAAATCCAGCGCCTCGGCGCCGTCCTTCACCCACACCAGGGAGTTGGCCAGATTGCTTTTCTTCAGCGCCCTGATCGCCAGTTCCGCATCGGTCGGATTGTCTTCGACCAACAGTATCTCCACTTCTTTCACCGTATCATCCATGATCGTTCTCCTTTATCGGCAAAGCGAAATAAACCGTCGCGCCCTCGTCGACCTTGCCCTCCGCCCATACCCGCCCGCCGTGGCGGCTGACGATGCGCTTGAAAATGGCGAGTCCGATGCCGTTGCCTTCGAACTCCGTCACGGAATGCAGGCGTTCGAACACCCCGAACAATTTGCCGACATACCGCATATCGAAACCGACGCCGTTGTCTTTCACATAGTAAATGATTTCTCCCCCTTCGATGGAGGCCCCCACCTGGATTCTGGGCGGCTTTCTGGGGCGGCTGAACTTGATGGCATTGGACAGCAGGCAAACAAAGACCTGGCGCATCATGGCGCGATCGGCGACCGTGTGCGGCAGACTGCGGATGTCCAGTTCGATCTCGGCCCCATCCGGCTTGATCTCTTCCATCACTTCGCGCACCAGCTCCTCCATGTCGATCTCTTCGGGCGCCAGCGCCTTGCGACCGGTGCGGGAGAAGGTCAGCATGTCGTCGATGTACTGCGACATCCTCACGGTGTTGTTGCGCACGATCTTCAGCAGCCGTTTCGCCTCGTCGTCGAGCTGCCCCGCATGCTCGTCGAGCAGTATCTTCGAGAACCCGTCGATCGCGCGCAGCGGTATGCGCAAGTCGTGCGAGGCCGAATAGTTGAAGTTCTCCAGGTCGTAGATGGCGGTTTCGAGTTCGGCGGTGCGCTGCGACACCCGCTGCTCAAGCTCGGCATTGAACCGGGACAAGGCCGCCTCGGCCGCCTTGCGCTCGGTGATGTCGTGGTTGCTGACCCGCCGCCCCATGAACTGGCCGTCGCGTCCGAATACGGAGCGGCAGCCATGGGCGATCCAGCGGATCTCGCCGTCCTTGCGCAGGATGCGGAAGTCCACCGCGGACTCGTCTTGATGCCCGACATCGTGCCGGTGGCTCTGCATGAGGCGCTGGTCGTCCGTATGGACGATACGGAGCAGCAATCCCGGGTCGGACAAGAATTCCGATGAGGCATATCCGGTCATCCGCTCACAGGACGGTGACATGAACAGCATCTTGCCATCGCCCCCCTCCCAGTATTCCCAGTCGTAGGTGTAGTCGGCCACGGTGTGGAACTTCTCTTCCTCGCGCGCCAGCTCCATCGTGGCGGCCATCTGGCGCCGCCAGATGCGGTAGATCATCCAGGACAGCAGCAGCGTGACCAAGCTGAAGAATGCCGTCAGCGCCAGCATCTTGACGGCCTGCGCCCGCCAGGGCGCCATATATTCGTCGGTAGCCCTGCCGACGACGGCATACAGGGGATAGGCGGGAATCTTGTGGACGGCGAACTTCCGTTCGACGCCATCGACCGTGTGGCTGGAAATATACGTCTTGGCTTCCAGTCCAGAGCGGACCATTTCCCGCAGTTCGGGGACATCCAGCGTCTGCCCCAAGACTTTGTCGGCATCCACGGGCACCGGATGGCGCGCATAGATCCGCAGTTCCGCGTCGCGCAGGGAAACCGACCCGCGCAGGCCCACGTCGAATGAGGAGAAGACCTTGGCGAGATGCGCCAGCGAGACGTTCACGTAGACCACGCCGGCGAACGAACCGTCCTGCCGATGGATCGCGCGCGAGATGGGGACGACCCACAGCTTGTCGATACGCGCGAACACCGGTTTGGAGACCACCAGACCGGCCTCGGGATCATCGCGCTGGCGAGTGTAATATTCCCGATCCGAGTTGTTCAGCCGGGCATCGGGATTCACGCCCAGACCATAGGAGACGAAGCCGGCCGCATCCGTCGCGCGCATGCTGATGATCTCCGGCACGCGCCGCTGCAGCCGCGTCAGGGAAGCATTCAGGAACTGCCGGTCGATGTCGCCTTGCGCTAACTGGCGTTCGAACTCGTCAGCCGCGGAAAGCAGCGTCACATCGATCTTCTCGAATTCCCGTCCGATGTCATGCGCCAGCATCAGCGACAGATTCTGTGCCGTCACCTCGGCGCGCCCACCGAATTCGGCATGGCTCTGATGCAGCGTAAACGCCACCACGCCGAAGACGAAGATGTTGATCAGCGCCACGCCAGCCACCAGCCATCTGCCGAAAGCAGCGGAAGATGCCATCAGATCCGGAATATGAGTTTTGACGTCGCTGGACATATCCGCCTCCGGTCAGCGCTCTGCGTCCGGCCGCCCCGTTCGCGGCAATGCGAAATACATTGTCGCCCCCTGATCGACCTTGCCCTCTGCCCACACTCGCCCGCCGTGGCGGGTGACGATGCGCTTGACGATGGCAAGCCCGATGCCCGTGCCTTCGAACTCGGCGACGCCGTGCAGGCGCTGGAACACGCCGAACAGCTTGTCGGCGTACTGCATATCGAAACCGGCGCCGTTGTCCCGCACGTAATAGATCAGCTCGTCGCCCTCGATGGAGGCGCCCACCCTGATCCTGGCCGGCTCCCTGATCCGGCTGAACTTGATCGCATTGGACAGCAGGTTGACGAAGACTTGATGCATCATGGCGCGGTCTCCCTGCGCCGGCGGAAGATGTTCGATCTCCAGTTGCAGCTTGTCCTCGTCCACGACAGGCTGCAGCTCGTCGAACACATCGCGCGCCATCGTCTCCATGTCGATCTCGACCAGGGTCAATTCCAAGCGGCCGGCACGGGAGAATTTCAGGATGTCATCGATGAGTTGTCCCATGCGGACGGTGTTGTCCCGCACCACATTGAGAATCCGCAGGCCTTCGGCATCCAGCTTGTCGGCATAGTCCTCCTGCAAGATATGGGAGAAACCGTCGATGGCGCGCAGCGGCGTACGCAGGTCGTGCGACACCGAATAGGAGAACGCTTCGAGCTCCTTGTTCGCGGCCTCCAGCTGGGCCGTGCGCTCGGCGACGCGCTGCTCCAGCTCCAGATTGAGCGTGCGTATCTCGTCTTCCGCGCGCCGGCGTTCGATGCGGTCGCGCAGCACCATGATGCCGAAGGCCATGTCCCCCGCCAGCTCTTCCAGCAGACGAACCTCGCTCCGCGTGTAAGCATTGGGCTGGACGGCATAGATGTTGAGTATGCCGAATGCCGTTCCGCCCTCATCCTTGATCGGGAGGGAAATGCTGGAACGATAGCCGCGCTGCAGCGCGGCGGCGCGCCAGGGAGCGGCGTTCGGGTCGGTGACGAAATCCTGGATGCTGACGCTCTTCCCGGTGCGGATAGCCCCCCCGCTGGGACCGCGCCCGCGCTCCGTGTCCGCCCAGGTGAGCCGCGCCTGTTCGAGGTAGCCGCTCTCGACGCCTGCCCAGGAAACGGGGCGTATGGTTTTGGTTTCGTCGTTTTCCGCATACCCCACCCAGGCCATGCGATAACCGGCGTCGTCGCAAATGATGCGGCATATCTCGTCGAGCAGCGCCTGCTCGTCCTCGGCCCGCATCAGGGCCTGGTTGCAGTTGCTGATCGCGCGCAGTTCGCGGTTCAGCCGCTGCAGCGCCTGTTCGTCTTGGACTCGCTCGGTGATGTCGTGCACCGTGCCGACCGAACGCAGCGGCTTGCCGTCCTCGCCGTAATAAGTTTCGCATTTCTCGTTGACGTACTTGATGCGCCCGTCCGGCATCAGCAGCCGGTGCACGATGTCGTACGTTCCCCAGTTGGCGACCGAGTTGGTGTAGGCCTTGTTCACCATCTCGCGATCGTCGGGGTGGATCGCGTTCAGGAAAGCCTCGTAGGAGGCGCCGAACTTCTTCTTGTCGATCTCGAAGATGCGATAGATCTCGTCCGACCAGACCAGCGCATTATTCTCAAGGTTGAGCTCCCAGCTGCCCAGATGCGCGATGCGCTGCGCCTCGGCCAGACCGTGCTCGCTACGCCGCAATTGCTCTTCGGCCTGTTTGCGTCCGGTGATGTCCATCACCACGCCCCGAACCTGGACAGCCGCACCACTTGCGTCATGCACCAGTTCACCGCGTGCCAACATCCAGCCTCTGCTGCCATTCCTCTGCACTGTCTCCAGTTCGAGCTCATAGGGCGCGCCGGTTTCCGTAGCCCGTGCTATGGCGGTGCTCAATCTTTCCCAGCTCTCCGGGGTGAAGAGTTTCATGGATTCGGTATAGAGCGGAGGGGGGAGTGCCTGATCAAAACCGTACAATTTGTAGAGTTCTTCCGACCAGACAACCTGATTGGTCGCCAGATCCAGATGCCAACTGCCCAAATGGGCGATGCGCTGCGCTTCTTTCAGTGCCTCCTCGCTTTGGCGCAAGACGAATTCCGCCTTCTTGCGCTCGGTGATGTCACGCGCGGCGGCGAACACCCCCAGCACCCGACCCGCCTCGTCGCGGTAGACGCTGGCGTTATACAGCACATCGACGATATGACCGTCGCGGTGGCGCAAAGCCAGCGGGTAGTCGGTGACAGAGCCTTTCTGGAACACCTGCAGATAACCTTTGCGCGCCTCATCCGGCTCGGTGAAGTAATCGGAAAAATCCGTTCCGATCAACTCGGCCCGGTCCCTGCCGGTGACCTTCTCGGTCGCCCGGTTGACGTCGGTGATCTTGCCTTCCGCGCTGATGGTCACCAACGGGTCGAGGCTCGCCTCGATCAGGCTGCGGTTGTAGACGCCCGCATGGCGCAACTCTTCCTGCAGGAGCTTGTTCTCGGTGATGTCGCGCGCGATCGTGGAAACCCCGGCGACGGCGCCAGAAGCGTCCCTGATGGGCGAAAGGGTGAGCGCGACCTGGATCAGGCTGCCGTCCTTGCGCAGCCTTTCCGATTCGTAATTGGCGACGTTCTCGCCGCTGCGTATCTTTTCGAGAAACTCCTGGATCTCGGCATGGCGCTCAGGCGCTGCCAGTACCGTGACGTGCCTGCCGACGACTTCGTCGGCGCGATAGCCGTATATCCTTTCGGCCCCCTTGTTCCAACTGGTGATGATGCCGTCGATGGTCTTGCCGATGATCGCATCGTTGGAGGATTCCACGATGGCGGCAAGCTGGGTGCGGGTCGCTTCCGCCCGCTTGTGCTCGGTGTTGTCGCGCAGGATACCGACCGCATGCCAGCGTCCGTCGAGCTTGAGCGCCGAGATCGACAATTCGACGGGAACCTCATGTCCATCTTTGTGCAGCGCTTCTGTCTCTATGGTCTTGCCGATCACCGCCCCCTGCCCGGTGCTGCGGAATGCATCGAAGCCCCGAATCGCATCATTCTGGTAGCGTTGCGGAGTCAGCAGTTGGTGCAGCGGCTTGCCGAGCACTTCGTCGGCGCGATAACCCAGAATGCGCTCGGCGGCGGGATTCCAGTACACCAGCGCACCGCGGTTATCGACCATGATCAGCCCATCCAGTACGGCGGCACTAATCGCCTTGGACTTTTCTTCGCTGGATTCCAGCGCCTGCTGGCTGGCATCGCGCGCGGCGATCAGGCTTCCGGTGTAGGCCTCGTAACTTCTGCACAGCACGATCGCCCTGGAAAGGCTGGCCATCACCGGCTGGAACAACTGCGTCAATGGCAGGTCGCTATCCGGCAATTGCGGTGCAAGCAGCACGATCACCCCCTGCCCCTCGATGGGCAGGCGCAAATAACCCTTGTAGAGATTGACCTTGCCGGGCAGCGACGACAAGAGGGCGGCATTTTCGCCGCGCTCTGCCTCGCCGAACAGCAAATCCGCGGGCAGGCGAACCGTCTTCCCGATCAGGCCGGCCAGCTCATAATCGCCGACGGCCGCATCTATCCTCGCCTCGACCATGCCCGCGTCGTCGGCTGCCGCAAAGGGCGCTCCCAGACACACGAAACCGGCCGGAAACGAGGTGTGATAGAGCAAGCGTTGCAGCGTCTTGGTGAGCAGCGGTTTGACATTGACCTCACCGCCGATGACGAGCGCCATCTCATACAGGATGCTCAGGAGGTAGTCGCGCTCCATGCTCAGCCTTTGTCCAAACGGGTCGCGACCAGCGTGGCATTATGAAACAGCGGATACCCCCATTGCAGCGAACTCCCAATCTCTCCCAGCGAGAGTGCACCGGCGACCGAGGCCGCCCGGGTTAACTGGTCGAATTGGCGCAGTTCGCCGGTGGCTGCATCCAGCCCGAGATGCAGCCGCCGACCGGCGCAATAGAACAGCAATAGTTCGCTGTCTGCCAGTTCGCCATCGAGCTCGGTCAGGCCCTGCACCAGGGTTTGCAGCGTATATGGCGAATCTATCTTCGGCGCCTCCAGCAGCGTCAGCACCGCATTGGCGGGTATCTCCCCGACGCAGAACAGCGAACCGTCTTCTTCCAGCGCCACCGGGATGCGCACCAGCACCTCATGATTGGCGCGGACGATGCCGAACGGGAAATGCACCGCGTGCTGGTAGAAATTTTCACGCGTAACCTCCACACCGAACTGCGCGCGCACCAACTCCTGATACACCTCGAAAGCGGGTCGCCAGTCGATCTGCCGGATGCGATTGCCCTCGGTGGAGGTCGCCGAAATCATTTTTGGCGGCGCGTCGTAGCCGTGAGCCAGCATCGCGCCCAGATGCGGTTGCAGCAACATCAGCAGCACCCCGTTCTGAATGGTGCGCGTATTGTCGAACAGGCAGGGCATAGGCTGAAAGGTTTCGCTGCCAGCATTCGCGCCGACGTAATGCACGCGGTTGGCAAGCTGCAGGTATAACGCGTCAAGCAGCGTGCTGATGTTGGGCACCAAGGCGTCGAACATCAGGAACAATGTCACTTGGGGATTATTGTCTTTGATCTGGGCGCGTATCCTGCTGCCGATCTGTTCCGCCGCCATCGCTGCACCGGCGGCATCATGAGGGAGGTTTTCATACAACTCCACATAAGGCATGACATCGAAGCGCAGCAGCCATAAACCCCGCGTGCGAAATTCGCCGCTCTCGGCCAGCGCCGGAAACACAGCGCCCGCCAGCGCGACTTTTCGCCGCGTGCAAACCGCCTGTAACCGTTCGACGCCACCCTGTTCCGCTTCTGGCAACAGCGCCAACACCCCCATGCGCGGATAGGCCGTCCGCCAGGAGTCGAGCAGCGCCTCGATGGGCGCGTCATCCAGAGCGGGGAAATAGTGCATGCCCGGTGAGTTCATCATTCGCCTCCTTCTATCTTGCAGAAAAGAACAGTGACGGAATCGAAAAACATGTTGCCGCGGCCTCATCGGCCTTGCCCTCGAACGCGGCCGGCAGGAGTTCTTCGGGCGCATCGCGCCATACGAACCGCATGGCCCAAGAGGCATGTACGAGTGTATCTGAAATGCTGCTTGTTTCGCGAATTACCAATGCCGGAGCCTTGCCTCCCTCACCTGCGGTTCAAGGCCCCCTGTCGCAAACAGGTTCGGTACAGGCTACACCCAGTCTTTAGTCACGAGGAACTTGTCGTACAGCTCGGCCTCGGGCGTGCCTTGCTCCGGGTGCCAGTCGTAGCGCCATTTCACCAGCGGCGGCATCGACAGCAGGATGGATTCGGTGCGGCCGTTCGACTGCAGGCCGAAGATGGTGCCGCGGTCTATCACCAGGTTGAACTCGACGTAGCGACCGCGGCGATACAACTGGAAGTCGCGTTCGCGTTCGCCGTAGGGCGTGTCGCGGCGCTTCTCCAGGATGGGCACATAGGCCGACAGGTAGTGGTCGCCGACGCTCTGCTGGATCGCGAAGCAAGTGTCGAAGTCCGGTTCGCTCATGTCGTCGAAGAAGATGCCGCCGACGCCGCGCGGTTCGTTGCGGTGCTTCAGGAAGAAATATTCGTCGCACCATTTCTTGAATTTCGGATGCAGCGCGGGATCGAACGGGGCGAGCGAGTTCTTGCAGATTTGGTGGAAGTGCTGCGCGTCTTCCTCGAAACCGTAATAAGGCGTGAGATCCATGCCGCCGCCGAACCAGAACACCTTGTCGCCGTCCGGCTTCGTCGCCATGAACATGCGCACGTTCGCGTGCGAAGTCGGCGCATAGGGATTGCGCGGGTGCATCACCAGCGACACGCCCATCGCCTCCCAGCTGCATCCGGCCAGCTCGGGACGATGCTGCGTGGCGGAGACCGGCATCTTGTCGCCCTTCACATGCGAGAACGCCACACCGCCGCGCTCCAGCACATTGCCTTCCTCGATAATGCAGCTGATACCGCCGCCGTTGCCGCCTTCCCGCGTCCATTTGTCACGGATGAATTTCTTGCCGTCCACTTGCTCCAGACGTTCGACGATCAGCTCTTGCAGTTCGAGCAGGTATTCCTTGACGGCGTTGCTGTCCATTTTTTCTCCGGTAAATTCGTCATTCCGGCGAAGGCCGGAATCCAGGCTATCGAAAAGCCCTCCGCATCGCGGAGACAAAGCCAACTGCATGTTTGATAAAAGCGCTGGATTCCGGCCTGCGCCGGAATGACGGGTTATTGAATTACTTGCGCACGATTCTATCACCGAGCCACGCGCGTATCGTCGACGGCCGCTTGCGTTTGCCGACGCGCCCCGGCAGCACCCATACCTTGCTGCCGAACAGACGCAGGCATTCGGCATAGGTCTTCGCCGGGCGTTGTCCACCAAAGTTGGCGCTGGTCGAAACCAGCGCGCTGTTCACGCTGAGGCATAGCCGGTTCGCCAGCGGATGCGCGGTCAGCCGCACCGCCAGCGTGTCGTGGACGCCGCGCAGCCAGCGCGGGCAGGAGGGTTTGACCGGCATCAGGTAAGTGATCGCCTGCGCGCCGTCGTCTTTCAGTCTCTGCTGTTCGGCGGGAGTCAGCGGCTGCAGGTAGCGCGCGACCTGACGGTAATCCGACGCGATCAGGATCAGCCCCTTGCGCTGCGGACGCTGCTTGAGCCTGAGCAGGCGCAGCACCGCGTTGCGGTTGCGCGGATCGCAACCGAAACCGTAGCAGGATTCGGTGGGGTAGGCGAGGACGCCGCCGCGCTTGAGGTGTGCTGCGAGCGCACGGCCCGAGTATGACTGTCCGGCCATCACTTCTCGTCCCACGGCGCGAAGCCGATGCTGCGTTTCTTCCTGGGTTCAGGCGTCGTCAGCTGGCGGATGGCGGCGACGATTTCGGCAATGGCGCGGTCATGCGCGCCGACCTTGCGTTCGAGCTGGTTGAGCTTCTGCGCCAGTTCCTTGTGGCCGGAAACGAGTTCGCGCAGATGCACGAAGGTGCGCACCACCATCAGACTGACTTCTACGGCGCGATCCGACTTCAGCACATTGCCCAGCATGAGCGCGCCGTGTTCGGTGAAGGCGTAAGGCAAGAATTTCCTGTGCTGGCCCCGCCCGCTCTTTAAGATCACGATTTGTGACCTTAAAGCCGCATACTCGTCGGCAGTAAGCTGAAACATGAAGTCTTCCGGAAAACGCTCGCTGTTGCGCTTGACCGCTTGGTTCAGCGCCCGGATCTCCACCCCGTAGAGTTCAGCCAGATCGGCATCGAGCATAACCTTCTGCCCCCGGATGAGCAGTATCTTAGTTTCGATGTTCGCCGTAACCAAAAGTGATTTTCCTTCTGCCACCGCCGTCCCCTTCCCGAATCGCAGTCCGCCGAATGCTAACGTCTACGCCTGTCGCGCGCAAAGCAGAACGGGGAGCGTCGCCGCATCCCCGTTCCGGTCGTCATCGGCGAAAACGAATCACTTCCGCCCGATGGCGCGATAGCCGATGTCTCGCCGCATCTGACAACCGTCGAAATGGATGGTGTCGGCGATTTCATAGGCGCGGTTCTGCGCATGCTTGACCATGTCGCCGAGCGCTACGACGCACAGCACGCGACCGCCGCTGGTGACGACCTTGCCATCCTGCATCGTCGTGCCCGCATGGAATACGTGCGCGTCTTCCAGACCTTTAGACAGGCCGGTGATGACATCGCCCTTGCGCGGCGTGTCCGGGTAGTTCGCGGCGGCCATCACCACGCCCAGCGCGGTGCGCCTGTCCCACTCTGCCTCGACCTGATCCAGCGTGCCGTTGACGGCATGTTCGACGATGGCGGCGAGGTCGCTCTTCAGGCGCAGCATGATGGGTTGGGTCTCTGGGTCGCCCATGCGGCAGTTGAACTCCAGCACCTTGAGGCTGCCGTCCGGCGAGATCATCAGACCGGCATACAGGAAGCCGGTGTAAACGATGCCTTCACTTTCCATGCCGCGCATCACCGGCTGGATCACCTCGCGCAGCACGCGTGCATGGATCTCGGGAGTCACGACCGGTGCGGGCGAATATGCGCCCATGCCGCCGGTATTCGGGCCGTTGTCGCCGTCCAGCAGGCGCTTGTGGTCCTGGCTGGTCGCCATCGCCAGCACGTTCTTGCCGTCGGCCATCACGATGAAACTGGCTTCCTCGCCCGCGAGGAATTCCTCGATCACCACGCGCGCGCCGGCATCGCCCAGCTTGTTGTCGGAGAGCATCATATCGATGGCTTCGAACGCCTCGTCATTGCTCATCGCAACGACCACGCCCTTGCCTGCGGCGAGGCCGTCGGCCTTGATGACGATGGGCGCGCCGTGCTTCTCGACGTAGGCCTTGGCTTTAGCGATATCGCTGAAGGTCTCGAAGAACGCGGTGGGGATGTTGTGGCGCGTCATGAAGCGTTTCGCAAAATCCTTGGAGGATTCGAGCTGCGCCGCCGCCCTGGTCGGGCCGAATATCTTCAGCCCTGCCGCTCGGAACGCATCGACCACGCCCGCCGCCAGCGGCGCTTCCGGCCCGACCACAGTGAGCTCGATGTTCTCGCGCTTCACGAACTCGATCAGCACGGGGATCGCGGTGATCGCGACGTTCTCCACGCCGTCTTCCAGCGCCGTGCCGGCATTGCCCGGTGCGACGTAGACCTTCTGAACCTTCGCACCCTGCGCCAGACGCCATGCCAACGCGTGCTCGCGACCGCCGGAACCGATGACCAATATTTTCATGTTGATGCTCTCTTCAATAAAGAGAGAAGGGGGAAGAGGGAAGGGAGAAGGGTAAAAACCGACGCACTCCGCGGCTCCTACCCTTCCCCCTTCTCCCTTATCCCTTCCCCGATGTTTTAGTGCCGGAAATGACGGAAGCCGGTGAACACCATCGCCAGCCCATGCTCGTCCGCCGCGGCGATGACTTCCTCGTCGCGCATCGAGCCGCCCGGCTGGATCACCGCCTTCGCACCGGCTTGCGCCAGCACATCGATGCCGTCGCGGAACGGGAAGAAGGCATCGGAGGACACCACGGAATTCGCCAGGCTCAGGCCGGCATTCTGCGCCTTGATGCTGGCAATGCGGGTGGAATCCACGCGGCTCATCTGGCCTGCGCCGACGCCTAGCGTCTGGCCGCCCTTGCAGAACACGATCGCGTTGGATTTCACATACTTCGCGACGCGCCATGCGAACAGCAGGTCGGTCAGTTGCTCAGCGGTCGGCTGCACTTTGCTGACAACCTTAAGTTGCGATGCCTGCACATTCAGCGCATCCGGGCTCTGCACCAGCAGCCCGCCGCTGACGCGTTTGAAGTCGAACTGGTTGTGCGCATTGGACAGCGGCACGGTCAGCACGCGCACGTTCTGCTTCGCGGCGGTGACTTTCAATGCGGCTTCGGATGCGGAAGGCGCGATGATGAGTTCGACGAATTGGTTCGCGGTGATCTGCGCCGCACTCGCTTCGTCCAGCTCGCGATTGAACGCGATGATGCCGCCGAACGCAGAGGTGGTGTCGGTCGCGTAGGCCAGCTTGTAGGCGTTCAACGCAGTGTCGGCAATCGCCACGCCGCAGGGGTTGGCGTGCTTGACGATGACGCAGGCGGGCTGGTCGAAGGTCTTCACCAGCTCCCATGCCGCATCGGCGTCGCCGATGTTGTTGTAGCTGAGTTCCTTGCCCTGCAACTGGGTGTAGCCGGAGATGCCGCCTGCGACCGGATTGAGGTCGCGATAGAACGCGGCGCTCTGGTGCGGGTTCTCACCGTAGCGCATGTCCTGCACCTTGGCGAAGTTGAAGTTGATCTGCGCGGGGAACTCGCTCTTCTTGCCGTCGCTATCGATAGCGGTCAGGTAGTTGCTGATCATGCTGTCATAGGCAGCGGTGTGCGAGAACGCCTTCTTCATCAGGTCGAAGCGCGTCGCGTCGCTGACCGCAGCGCCATTCATGCGCATCTCTTCCAGCACGTCGGAGTAGTCAGCCGGGTCGGTGACGATGGCGACATGCGCGTGGTTCTTCGCCGCGGCGCGCACCATGGTCGGGCCGCCGATGTCGATGTTCTCGATGGCGTCTTCCAGCGTGCAGCCGGGCTTGGCGACGGTCGCCGCGAACGGATACAGGTTCACCACCACCAGATCGATGGTCGGGATGCCGTGCTTCGCCAATGTGGCGACATGCTCCGGCAGGTCGCGGCGCGCGAGGATGCCCGCGTGCACCTTCGGCTGCAGCGTCTTCACGCGGCCGTCCAGCATCTCGGGGAAGCCGGTGTAGTCGGCGACTTCGGTGCAGGGCACGCCGTTGTCGGCGAGCAGCTTGGCCGTGCCGCCGGTGGAAAGTATCTTCACGCCGAGACTATGCAGCCCCTGTGCAAATTCGAGGACACCGGACTTGTCCGACACGCTGATGAGTGCTTGCTTGATTGCTGCCATGATGATTCCCGATTAAATAGATTCTTTTAGCGAGAGGGCACGGCACGCCGTGCCCCTACGGTATTCTGTGCGTACGATATTCGGTGCGTTACGCTATTCCGTGCTGCAGCATCTTCTTGCGCAGCGTATTGCGGTTGATGCCCAGCATCGCGGCCGCATGGGTCTGGTTGCCGCCGACATGCTCCAGCACCGACTCGATCAGCGGCTTCTCGACGCAGTCCATCACCATATCGAACATGTTGCAGCAAGGGTCTTCGCCGTCGAGGTCGCGGAAATATTCCTTGAGCGCCTTGCGCACATGGCGCGCCATATCGTTCTCGTTCACCACACAATCATTCATGCTGCCAGTTCCTCCCTGTAGCACAGTCGCGATCCGCTCTGCGCTTGTTCTGTAAAGAATGCATCCACTGCTGCGAGCTGTTCTTCGACGCTCTCCAACTGATTCATGTGATGGCGAAAATGCGCCGAGCCGACCAGCCCCTTGGTGTACCAGGAGATATGCTTGCGCGCGACGCGCAGGCCAGTGAACTCGCCATAAAAGTCGTAAAGCTCCTGCACGTGGTCGGCGAGGATACGATGTATCTCGCCGACTTCCGGCGATGGCATGTGCATGCCCGTGTTCAGGAAATATTCGATCTCGCGGAACAGCCAGGGGCGCCCCTGCGCCGCGCGGCCTATCATCACCGCGTCCGCGCCGGTGTGCTCCAGCACGTATTTCGCCTTTTCAGGGGTGGTGATGTCGCCGTTGGCGATCACCGGAATTTTGATCTCCGCCTTCACCGCGGCGATGGTGTCGTATTCGGCGTCGCCGGTGTAAGCGCAGGCGCGCGTGCGGCCGTGGATCGCCAGCGCCTGGATGCCACTGTTCTCGGCGATGCGCGCGATGGCGATCGCGTTGCGATTGGCCCTATCCCAGCCGGTGCGTATCTTCAGCGTCACCGGCACGCCCACCGCGCCGACCACCGCTTCCAATATCTCGGCGACCAGCTTCTCGTTCTGCATCAGCGCGGAGCCTGCCATCACGTTGCAGATCTTCTTGGCCGGGCAACCCATGTTGATGTCGATGATCTGCGCGCCGTTGTCCACGTTGTATAGCGCGGCTTGCGCCAGCATCTTGGGATCGGCGCCGACGATCTGCACCGAGATCGGATCGACCTCGCCCTCGTGGTTGGCTCGGCGGCGGGTCTTCTCGGAACCGTACAGCAGCGAATTCGACGCCACCATCTCGCTCACGGCCATGCCCGCGCCCATGCGTTTGCACAGCATGCGGAACGGCCGATCGGTCACGCCCGCCATGGGTGCGACGATCAGGTTGTTCTTCAACTTGTATGGGCCGATTTGCATGCGCCTGAGCGGGAAGGATTTCGAAGGGGGCGGCGATTATAAATTAATCAGCACGGCCATGCTATGATGCCCGCGATTATTTCTGCGGAATATCCGACTATGGAATTCGACATCGTCATCGTCGGCGGCGGTCTGGTGGGAGCCAGCTTGGCCGCATCGCTCAGACACAGCGGTCTGTCGCTGGCGCTGGTGGAGAGCCAGTGCTCGCCCGCGCTGCCCGAAGACCCCGAACTGGCCGACTGGGACCCGCGTATATACGCGATCAGCCCCGGCAGCCGCCGCTTCCTCGAAGAAGCCGGCGCTTGGGATCATCTCGCTACGCACCGCGTCGCACCGGTGGAGGAGATGCGGGTATTCGGCGACGAAGGCGCGAAGCTAAAATTCAGTGCCTACGAGATGGGCGTGCCCGAACTGGCCTGCATCTTGGAGAACCGCGAACTGCAGCACGCGCTGTGGCAGATATTGCGGCATCAGGACAATTTGACCCTGCTGCAGCCGGCGCGCTGCGCCTCGCTCAACGTCGGCGAGCATTCCGCCGAACTCGAACTGCAGGATGGACTCCGCATCAAGGCGAAGCTGGTGGTCGGCGCCGACGGCCGCGACTCCTGGGTGCGCAATCAGGTCGGCCTCGGCACCTCGACGCCGGTGGACTATCGCCAGCACGGCGTGGTCGCCAACTTCACCACCGAGCTTCCGCACCGCGGCATCGCGTACCAGTGGTTCCAGCCGGACGGCATCCTCGCGCTGCTGCCGCTGCCGGGCAACCGAGTGTCCATGGTGTGGTCGGTCAGCCCGGAGGATTCCGCCGGGCTGCTGGCGCTCACCCGCGAAGAACTCAGCGCGAAGGTGGCTGCCGCCGCGCAACACACGCTGGGCGAGATGCAGGTCGTCACGCCCGCCGCCGCGTTCCCGCTGCGCCTGCTGGTGCTGCCAAAGATCGCAGCACCCCGCATTGCGCTGATCGGCGACGCCGCGCACAACATGCATCCGCTGGCCGGCCAGGGCGTGAACACCGGATTCCGCGATGCGCAGCAACTGGTGCAGACGCTGCTGGAGCGCGGCGGCTGCGCCGACTGCGGCGACGCGCAACTGCTGCGCCGCTACGACCGCAAACGCAAGGAAGACATCTATTCGATGCAGGCCACGACCTACGGCCTGAAGCATTTGTTCAACAACGACGATCCCATCCTGCGCAAGCTGCGCAATCTCGGGATGGATGCCACCAATCACCTGACCCCGCTGAAAAAGCTACTGGTGCAGCACGCGCTTAACTAACCCACGAGGAACTCATGAAGAAACTGATCGCCCTGCTCGCCGCCGCCCTGCTTTCCTCCTCCGTCCACGCCGGCGAGAGCGAAATCCGCCAGTCGCTGCAGAACAAGTTCCCCAACATCGGCAAGGTCGAGCATGTCGTCAAGACGCCCTACTCCGGCTTGTATGAGGTCGTTATCGGCGACCAGCTGCTGTACACCGACGCCAAGGGCGAATACTTGTTCGACGGCCATGTGATCGAACTGAAGAATCGCCGCGACATCACCGAAGAACGCCGCCGCGTTCTATTCGCGATCGACTTCGACAAACTGCCGCTGGACATCGCACTCAAGCGCGTCAAGGGCGACGGCTCGCGCCGCATGGCCTATTTCACCGACCCGGGCTGCGGCTTCTGCCGCAAGCTGGAAAAAGAACTGAGCAAGATCGACAACGTGACGCTGTATATGTTCGTCGGCCCGATCTTCTCGCTCCAATCCACCGAAGTCGTGCGCAACGTCATGTGTGCCAAGGACCCGATCAAGGCATGGGATAGCCTGATGATGAACGGCAACGCACCCGCGAATGCATCCTGCAACACCAAGACCGACAAGGTAATGGCGCTGGCGAAGAAAATGAACGTCAACGGCACACCCAACCTGATCTTCGGCAACGGCACACAGGTTCCCGGCTACCTGCCCGCCGAGGATCTGGAAAAATATCTGGACGCGTCGAAGAAGAAGTAATCCCGGATTCGGCGGCACGACTGCCGCCCCGCACCCGAAGCCTCAGGGAATATTGACCGTCGCCTGCCCGGCGAAGTTTATCGAGATCACCCCGCCGAATGAACACATCAGCTTGGATGAATTGTTCAGCGCGGGCATGTTGGCGATCATCACCGTCGCGCAACCCGGCGCCCAGGGAGCCGCGGTCATCGGCGTGCACGGCATCGGCGTCAGCACCCCCAAAGCCGCGGCAGTCGCAGCCGCCACCGCCGGATTCGCCGGGCTCTGGCACATACCGAACGGCAGGATGTTGACGAACGGCTTGTTGTCCATAATGTTCGCGTCCGGCACATTGCCCGTCATCACCCTGTTCGCCGGCAACACCATCAGCGAACTCGGCGCCATGCCGAAGCTGCATTGCATCACCGCGTTCATGCAGACTTGTTGGCCCATTCATTCCTCCTGACAATTCCTGTTTTATTATTCCCCGCTGAGACTTGCCATGCCCTCTCCTTATGGCCAATGCGGTGACAAAGTGACTGTCAATCTATCCTTTGGTGATGCTCCAGAAACTTTCATTTTCTTCCAACTGCAGCAAGCGCGCCTTGATGGCCCTCAGCAGCCTGTCCACACTGATATATTTTCTGGAATCGGTGCAATGGATCTGGTCGAATGCAGAAACATCAAAACTCACACTGTCAACGCCGTCTTTCGAAACAAGCGCCGCCACCATGCGTTCCACTGCCTCGAACGCCTCGACGGATGCGTCTTTGGTACCGGAGAAATCGCCCCCCGATTTTGCCTTATAGGCTGAACGAAAGGCGGCTGCAATGCGTGAAGCTCCGGCCCACGACTGGGCCTGGACAATATACTGATCTTCCATCGGGATGGTATCGCCTTTTTTGGCATTGGGTTTCGCCTGGGGTTTCCCGAGCACGGAATCCTTGTCGTACTTTTTGCCCGTCTCTATTTTCAGGCGCGCACCACCTTTATCAACCCCGGTGGCAATAGAGGCCAGCGCATCGTAGTGAATATCGGCGTTATCGGCCCCAACCTTCTTGATGTAGTTGTCAATGAAATTTCGCCCTTCGTAAGCGGTACTGCCCCACACGTTGCTCTTGCCGGAAGCCTTGTCGGTTTCCGTATATTTACTCGCCTTGATAATGAAATTTGGCTCGGTAGGATAAGTCATCAGGGGCTCAGCCTGGTGCACGGCCTGACGAATTGCAAGATCCACTACATTCGATTGCACAGTGTAGAGATAATCCTTGCCCTGGTACTTTTCGGGGTCAGCCAGCAGGTTGTATCCACCAATCACAACGTCGTGGCCCTGTGCCTCCAGTATTTCATCGTAGGCATCCAGCACTTTTTTCCACGAATTCTCACCATCTCCCTCCTTCAAGGTAGAGAAATCAGGTGCATCCGCATCAATGGAATGTACATATGCTTCACTGGCGTGATTGCTTGTTTTAAGGTGGTTTTCGATTTCTTCCGTTTTCTTGCCGGTTTTGCTGCGCAAAGCACCGTATGGGGCACCCGCAGTGCTGCGAATGCGCTGAAACTCGGCAAGCGCTTGAGGCGCTGCAAGCGATATGGCACCTTTGCGCCATAGCACAGACTTGCCATTAATCATGCCGGTTTCAAGATACTTTCCTACGGTTTCCGTGTCGGATTTTGGCAGATTCCCTTTGTTGTAATGGTAGCCCCATGTCCAGCCTTGAGTGTAAGTGGTGATCTTGTTCTTGGTTTTGTTAAAACTCTCAGCGGTAACCGTTCGCACGGCTTGCTCGGCCTTCGCGTTATCAGCACGGTTGAACTCAGCACGATTATTGATTCCAAAACTGACCGCCAACCTGGCCTTGCGCTCTTCATCACCCCAGTCTTGGCTGTTATCAGCGTATTTCTCCGCCAGACCACTGGCATTGGCTTCGCCGGTCCAGACAATTGCGTTACCGATGTAGGCCCGCCTGCCAGCAGCATCCCCTTGCTGGCCCAGTTCTTTGACATCGATCTCTTTCAGAGTCACATCGCTTGAGCCCTTCTGTACGGCGACTTCATCCAGATCGACTTCATGTTTCTCATAGAAATAAATTCTATCGCCCTGCTTATCGCCAGGGCGATACCATTGCTCATTTTCGTCACGTGACCAGACTAGGCCATTGCTATCGGTATAGGTAAATATATTGGGGTCATGCGGTGGCTGGCGTTGGATGACGCGCATGCCGGAGCTCTTTGCCTGCACGAGGACCGGGCCGGGCCGGTTTTCAATGCCGCTTTGCCGAACACAGATGCTATCGGTCAATGGGGGCTGTTCCAATATTCCAACATTTCCTTGCTGATGCAACTGCACCGCTCCCTGCCCCAACGCCCCTTTCCCCATCACATCCGCCTCATGCTCCAGCCCCTGATCGTCATTAACCGGAACCCCATCCTTCATCTGCATCGTCGGCTTAACCCGTCCCTGCGCTTGCTGCACCACATGCCAGGCCTCATGCGGCAGGTGCTGCTCCTGTCCCGGTGCAACGTGAATATCCGTCCCCTGCGCGTAAGCCAGCGCATTCAGTTGCGCGGGCTGCGACGAGTTGTAATGGACTTTGACGTTGTCCATCGACATGCCGGACAGTGTCTCGATGCCGTTCTTCAGATTATCAGGCAACCCGGTGTTGTTCGGTTTCGCGAGCGCTGCTTCACGCTGTGCAACTTGCGGCTGGAGCGGCTCTTCCGCCTCCTCGCGTTGCGCGGCTTCTCCTGCAAGTTTGTCGAGTTGCTGCCGCTGCGCCGTCACGTTCGGACTGTTGTGTATGGCGCTTATCGCCTTGCGTTGTGCAACCATGCCCGGACTGTTGTTCGCCATCGCCGAAAGCTGCGCCAGCTTGCCCGACTGCGGGCTGGCCTCCACCATCGCTTCGAGTTGTGCAATCCGTTCGCCTTGCGGCGATTCGAGCGCCACACCTCCGCCCTGCCGCACTGACGGTTGGCGTTGAACCATTCCATGCTGCGATTCTGCTTTTTGCATGACCATCTCCCAACTGCTTCAGATGCCGCTCATCGAGCTCATTAGTCGAGCTCTATCCATTTGCAGCCTCCTCGACAAAGCCAGCCATGATCCCAAACATCCAGCAGAGAAATGCAGCATCCTGACTACCATAGATATACCCCCCCGTTGTGACCATGTTTGGCATGACATGTCATATCTACCAGCACCATCCCGTACTGCCAATCCAAGTGATGCCACGTCCATTTGCCGGCTCTATGCGCCGCAATGGCAGAAGCTGTTTTGCCCAAACTAGCCCCTAACAGGCTGTCCGCCATGCCAAAATGCTGGGGTCTATTAGTCTTGTCGATGAGACTCGCATTCGGATGATTAGTAAGATTAATGTTCGTACCCGGTTCAATTGGATTCGTCCAGGTAGTATGGCTGGTCGTGGCTGCAAAATTGAAATAGCCATTTCCATTCCGCGTATAGGTTACGTCAACAAACCCTCCAAAGTTGTCCGTGGCATACGATTTCGGGCCAGATGGGCCTGCCCCACGCTGGAACTGTATCAATTGAGCCAGATCGCCAGATGATTCGCTTCTGCCTCTCTTTTTAGAGTGTTCTATTGCGCCATTACCACTCTCTTCAGGAACCTCTCTTTTCCCTCTATCCATTCTTTCCATAGCCGCCACAGCCTCTTTGTAATCTTTATGGGATTCGATTCCGCTGTCGCTATTGGCGCTGTATCCGTGATCCGAAACACCACTTTCCTGATCTGTTCCCTCGCTCGGCAGCGCCACGCCCGTCGCCTCCATGATGCGCTGTAGCGTGCCCGCCAGACCTTCAAGCTCCCGTTGCGCATCTTGCTTCTCCTTGTCCCTAGCGGCAGCCGTTTCGCCGCCGCCCTTTGCCGACTTCTGGTCGGCGGTTTCTATCTCCGCCATATCGCCCTTCAGCGCCGTCAACGCGGTGCGCGCCTTGGCGATGTCGGTCTGCACGGCTTGTTTCTGTTTGGCGTCTTCGGGCAGTTTCGCTGCCGCCTTATCGAGGAAGCTGGACACATCCTGTTTCGGGACCGGGTTGACGACTATCCTCGCGCTCTTGCCTTCGCCTTCCACATAAACGGCATGACTCTCTCCATCCTTTGTGGTGAATTCCTTGCGCCCTTTCCACCAGCTTGCCAATTTATTCTTGACCGCGCTCACCCCGCCCTTCACCTTGTCCACCACCGCGGAACCCAGCTTCATCGCGCCATTGATGACGTAGTCGACCGCGCCGTTGACCGGGGTGCGCAGCTTGTCGATGATGCTTTTCACCTTCTGTCCGATGCCGTCGATGCCGATGAGCTTGGCGAGCCAGGTGAACACCAACGGCAGGGTGTCCACCATGGTCTTCTCGACATAATTCGCGGCCGAGCCGATGGCGCCCTTGGAAATTTCGGCCAGCGAATCCAGCAATGAATTGACGACGGCGGCTATTCGCTTGATGTTCTCCATGAAGAATTGCAGCGTTTGCCACATGCCGTAAATCGCCTGCACGAATCCCGCGCCGGGGATGAGCATGCTGGTGACTTTCATCACGGCTTTCTGTATCACGGTGGTGATCGCCCAGTCCTCGATCTGGGCGATAAACGTATTCTTCATTTCCACCGCTTTTTCTTTCAACTCCGCGAACAGCACGCCGGGGCCTTCGGTGAACAACCGCTTCAGGTAACTCAGCACCATTTCCACGCGGCTCACGTTCTTTTCGCCGATGATATTTACCGCCCGCTCCCTCACGTATTCGTAGGTGACGCCCAGCACCTGCCTGATCAGCAGGAAGATACTGGGGCCATCGAATTGTTCGGGCAGGGTGATGCCGGACTGTCCGACTTGCCCCATCAGCCAGCCCATCAGGCCGGTCATGAGATGTTGCTTGATGTTGCCGACGAACTGGCTGAAGCCTTGCGCTCCCGCCTTGATCAGGTTGCCGAGGAACTTTGCGGGTTTCTTGATGATTTCCATCGCCTGTCCTGCCGCCTTCTGCACGATGGACCACAGTTCTTCGCCGGGCAATCCCAGCGAATTACAGGCAGTCATGAATGCAATGCGCGGCAGGTCGGCGAAGTTTCCCGTGATGATGGCGTTGAACATCATCACCGCGCCCTGGATCATCGACACCATGAAGTTCTGCGCAAAGTCGATGATTTGCGTCAGCGTGTCGCACAGCTTGTTGACGGCGGCCTTCAGCGTGTCGGCGATCTTGTCTATCGCTGTCGTGGCCGCGCTGACGAACTTGTCGATGACGGCGTTCAGCCGGCTCCTGATTGCCGGGAATGCCGCCAACGCGACATTCAGGAATCCCTTTACTACACTGGCGAAAGTATCCAGCAGCTTTTTCACGAGCGACGTGCAGGTATTGATAATGCTGTTCGCCAGATTTTTGGCGGCGGTGACGATGGACTTCACCACCGATGCGAGCGCGTTGACGATCGAGGTCACGGCCGTGGCGATCGACTTGGCGATATTGGAAAAGAAATCGCCGATTTTCTGCCACCATTTTCTTTTTTTCTTCTTTTTCTCGGCCCCCTTCCTTTCTTCCTCGGCCTTTTGCCTGTCCGCCTTCTGTTGCTCGGCGGCGACTTTCGTATCGGCCTCCGTCAGAGCGCTATTCGCCTGCTTTTCGTGGCTGGCAATCTGGGCATTGATTTCGTTTATCTTGCCCTGCTTTTCCTTGCCCACCTTCCCGTCGTATTCGGCCAGCACCGACTTCGATTCGGTCAGGCTTTTCTCTTTTTCCGCGCCGATCTGGTCTCTCGATAGCTTGATGGTTTGCGCCTGTTCCTCGTTTGCTTTTTTTCCAAGCACATCGGCCTGCCGGTTTGCATTGAGTATCGCGCCGGTCTGATCATGATCGCGCTTGACCTTTGCATTCTCGATCTGCGCCCGCGGCCCAGCGAGCGACTGCCGGAACATTCCCGCCGAAGCCGCATCGACCTTCTGGCGGAATCCCTCCGGCATGTCGATGTTCATGTACTCTTCCATCTCGGGAACGGTATTGGCCTGCACCGAGGTTTTCGATGCCGCCAACTCGACATGTTCCGCAGCATTCAATTGCCGCCCCTGAACCCGCTCTTCGCCGGGAGCACCGGCTATCTCGGCATTCAAACGGTTGCCGCCGGCAGCGACCTGCGCGCCTTTGGCTGCGGCTTCCGTTTCGGCCGTTTGCGGATTGGCATCACCTGCCGGAGAAAATTTGGGCGCATCGGACCTGAGCGCCACCGCCGGGTGCGTCCATTTATCCGGAGCATGGGTGGCGGCCTTTGGGGGCACCGGGATTTTTCTGGGCGGCTCGATATTCTCGGTTGAAATACCCGCCGTCACGGCGGGTGTGGTTGCAGTCAACCGGACGGCATCCTCGTGAAAACCGGAAGCCAGTTGCCCACTAAGCCGGCCAACGCCCCTGGCGATGACGGATGCGGGGGAATCTAGGAAATCGATAGCGACATCCGCACCGCCCTTGTTGCTCGTAGCGACGACACTGCCCTGCCCAGCGCCGCCTTGCTCGCCAACGACGCTGCCGGCTTGCGCTCCCGGGACTGCTACACCCCGCGTTCCGCCCGTGGCCTCCGCGACTTCGCCTGCCGCGATCTCTCCGGGAGCATTGTTCTCAAGGGCTGCGGGCTGCCCAGGATTCGCTTGCTTCTCCCTGTCCCCTGCATTCCCGGCGCTATGCAGATTCCCCGGCACTTCAGCTTCCTGCTGCGCGGCGGGAAGCGGGCCATGGCTGGAACCGCCGGCGGCTTTGCCCTGAGCGAGCATGGCGGGACTGCCGTGGATATGCGCGATGCGATTGCGCTGTGCCGCAACTGCGGGACTGGCGGCTATCATCGAGGCAAGCCCGCCCAGCTTCTCCGCTTGCGGGCTGCTCTCGATCATCGCGGCGAGTTGCGCGGCCCTTTCGTCCTGTGCTGGAGCAAGCGCGGCCCCGCCCCCCTGTCTGGTTGCAGGCTGCGGCTGGACACTCTTTTGCTGCGCTTCCGCTTTTTGCATGCTCGCCTACCCGCGCTCCCGCGCTCAATGATAGTTGTTGGACGCCCTCGAAAATGCCTCGTAGATGTCCGGCAGCTTGAGCCCCCGTTTCTCCATCACCGCCTGCCGCATGTAAACCAGGTACTGGCGGGGCATGACTTGCGGGATGTCGCCGGGGCGCATGCCCTTATCCAGGATGGTATTGGTCATGCGCGCAATCACGTCCCCCTGTTCGAAACCGGATGCGCCTATGGCCAGCATGCCTCCGTCTTCCACCAAGAAGCCGCCCAGTCCGACCACGGGCACGCTGGAGTTGTCCTCGGTCCAGGCGACGATCTCCGCGGGCGGCACCGAATCCTTGCCGCCTTCCGCGCGCAGGATGGATTGGTAATTCGAAACGAGGATCAGGTCGCCCTCGGCAGAGGCGCGGACGACCGCGCGCTTCCATTCGTCGAACGTGCTTGCATGGTGCGATGCCGCCAGCCGGAACGGCGACCAGTCTGCCGCCTCGATCTCCTTGCTGTCCTCCATCACCGAGCCGGACCGGTCGCCGATATGAACGATGCGCCGGCCGATCGGGTTGCCGTTCCTGTCGCGCAGTTCCGCGAGCGTGTCGCGCAGACTGCGCAGCGGTTTGCGCTCGAAGATTCCGGTCACGTTGGGCGCCCGATGGTAGCCGTAAGGTTCGACGGAACCGTTGATGCCGGCGAACACGATGGCGACCTCGGGGTCGCCGACATATTCCTTCACCGCGTATTTCTGCGCGTCGTCGTCGACGGCGACAATCAGGTTCGGTCGAAAGCGGCCGATCTCCCGCGCCGCCAGCACACCTGCGCGGCGCTTGAAGTCGGCGTCCGGCTGCCTCTTGGTGTTCATGTAATGCCATTGCACCTTGTAGTGCAGGTTGCCGTCGAGTACGCGCCGCAGCCCGGTGTCGATGTCGCGCGTCCACGCATAGTCGGTGTCGTAACTCTGGATCACCAGCACCTTGGGCTGCGAGGCCTTGAACCAGAACAGCAGCAGGACGACCAGCAGCAGGAAGGCGACGACCAGCCAGTTTTTCAGTTTCCTTGTCATAGCAACCCCAGCGCGGCCCAGAACGGAATCGCGGCATAGACGCCAGCCAGGCGGACGACATTCATCAGCATGTTGAATTTGAGGAATGCGCCCTCGTCGTATATGCGCTTCTCGCGCACCAGTTCCTGGAACTGCTGGTAGTGCGGGCACTGGTAGGGGAATACCCAGATGTCGCCGAGCAGCAGCAGGATGAAGCCGATCACCCAGGGGTTCACGCCAGCCTGGCTCGCGATCGGCATGAAGATGGTCGCGCAGATGGCGATGGTCGCGGTATTCGGGAACGCCAGCCGCATCACGAAGATCACGCCGAACAGCAGCGCGACGAACAGGCCGAAGCTGGTGCGCAGCACCTCGCCCAGCACGGCGAGTTCGGCGGTCAGCAATTTGTCCAGCCCAAGATAGTTGAACGTGCCGATGACGCCGATCAGCGTACCGAGGTAGACCAGCCCCGGCCAGTCGGTCTTCTCCTTGAACTCGCTACGGCTCAGGAACCCGAACAGCAGCAAGCCGTAGAGTATCGCCATGCCCATCCACGGCGGCTGGATGTTGTGGATGGAGGTGGTGACGATGCCAATGGTGAACAGCACGATGCCCGCGATGGCGGCCCACTCGCGCTGCTTGATGTTTCCCAGCAATTGCATCTGGACATCGACCTGCTGCTTCGACAACTGCGGCTTCTCGGCGCTGCCGAACATCAGCTTGACCGCCAGCAGGTAGAGCAGCAGCATCGCGACGGCCGCGATCGAGGTGGAAAACAGCCAGTAGATCCACGAGAAATGCTGCTGCTCCTGCGGCGACAGCATGCCGTAGATCACGAAGTTGATCGAACGGCTGGTGAGGAAGGTCGCCGAGAACAGCGTCGCCCCGGTGAATGCGGAAATCGCCAGCCTGGTCGCCGCCTTGCCGCGCAAGTGGAATTTCACCGTCTCCACCATGTCGATCAGGAACGGCGCCATCATCACGGTGCGCGCATTGATCGAGGGAATCACCGGATTGATCAGATAGCCGGTGAACAGCAGGCCGAAGTTGTGCCCGACATTCGTGCCGGGCAGGTATCGCAGCAGCCACAGCAGGCAACGGAAGCTCAGCCCGGAATACACCACCACGGTGCCGAGCCCGAGAATGCTCATCGCCATGAAGAAACCATCGGAAGCGAAGCCGCCCAGCACCACCTTGGGCGGCGCAAGCCCCAGCGCGAGGATCATCAGCACCGCGAACAGTCCGGGAATGAACTCATCGACGAGCTCGAAAACCCACATCACGATCGCCGCGCTGAAGATCGCAAGAAAGGTGCGCACCTCGCGCCCGACGCCCCACTGTTCGGTGAGCAGCATGATGCCCAGCGGAACCAAGATGGCCAGCAGCCAACCGAACGCCTCGATGCCCTCGCGCCCCTTCGGCACCTGCCGCTCGGACTGCGCGGTCGATGCCCGGCGCACCTCCTCCCCGCCGAAATTCGCCAGCAACGAAAAATAGAACTCCGCCTTGTGCCCCGGGTTGTACTGATTGAGCCCTATCAGACTGGTGCGCGGCACCGCGAACGCGACCACGTCGGTGGCCGCGACGGCATCCGATAAATAGCAAGGCACATCCGTCGCCGCCTCCTCGCCGAAGCGCGTGCCGTCCATCGTCACGCGCTTGCCCTCCGGCGTGACCAGCTCCACCGTCCCGCTCTCGATCAGGTAGAGCATGTCGGCATCGGCATGCGCACGGTAGATCGTCTCGCCGGCTTTAAAACATTTCTCGTGAACGTTCCGCACCATCCGTGCCAGACTCTCGTTCTGGCTTTTAGAGATGATCGGATCGTTGGTCAGGTGCAGGGCTGCACGGGTGCTGGTTGGCATTCTTGTTTTTCTCCCTGATATTGCAACTCATGATTGCGGCTAAAAAACCACAGGTTATTTTTATCCTGGAATCGGCCATGTTCGATGGAGTCTGACTTTATTGATTCCTTCTGCGCCGGAACGATTCCATCCGGCGCAATGCGCTTCGCTTATTGACGCCCTACGTCATTGCGCCTTACGCGAGTTGCAACATTGGGGAGCGACACGGTTATGCGGTTGCCGCATCATCGTCATCCATATCCCACTGCGAAAAACCTCCGTAATGGTAGAAACCTCCATGCGTGTACATATCCACCAATTCCATATTGTATTTATCCAATTTGTGGTGCCAGGTCCATTTTCCGGTACGGTCGCCTGAACTAATACCTTGCAGATTGTCGCCCAGCCGGAAATGCACTGACCTCGACATATCCGGAATGGTGGCGGTGTCACTCACCTCATTGGAATCTGCCAAGTCCACAGTTGCGGCAACCGGATTTGCCCCTTTTGGAGTCTGATCTGTAATGTTATTTGCGAAGGAATTTATGACCTTGTCGTTCTTTGCAAAACGGAACCATTTGAGCCCTTGGGTAGGCGTATTGATTTTTTTATTGCTTGTTTTGTCGTCCGTTGCATCGTTCAGATTTTCCTGCACATCCGTCTTGGCTTGCAGTACGCCGCCGAACATGGCCTGGAGTACCGCACCTTGAGCGACCATGCGCGGGCTATTTTGAATTGAACCCGCCAGTTGCCGCTGAGCCGCAGCTTGCGGGCTACCGTTCGCCAACGCCTCGAACTGGGCGATTCGTTCTCCCCGCGGCGATTCGAGTGCCGCTCCCTTACCCTGCCGTACGGCAGGTTGGCTCTGCACATGGCTGTGTTGCGACTCGGTTTTTTGCATTGCTTCGCTCCCTTTTTGTCATTCGGCGACATTCCTGTGCACCCGGACTTCCCTGCTTTCCGTAGGTCGGGTTAGGCCGCAGGCTGTAACCCGACATCGCGCCGTCGGGTTACGCTGCGCTAACCCGGCCTACTTCTTGGACGCTTCCATCTTCGGCAACTCCACCTTCGGCACTTCCGGTATCGGCGGCAGCGGAGGCAACGGCGGCAGTTCGGGCGCAGCCAGCATCTTCTGCAAACCCATCAGCTTATCCGGCAAAGCCTTGATCTGATCCCATAGCCACAGCCATACTTTCCATCCCAGCGGCTCCAGCACTTCCACCGGCAGCGCATGGCTCTTGATGCTGTCGTCGCTGTTGCGGCCCAATTGCCCCGCACTGTTGTTGCCCCAGGACATCTTCGTGCCGTCCGCCTTGAGCGCCACGGTGTGGCCGTCTCCCGCCGCCACGGCGATGACGTCGGCGAGCTTCGCCACGGGGACCGGCACGGTGCTCGCCTTGATAGTGCCGTCGCCGAGTTGGCCGTAGGTGTTGTCGCCCCAGGCCAGCAGCGCACCGCCCTCCAGCAGCGCCAGCGCGTGTTCGCTGCCCGCCGCAAGCAAGAGCGCCTTGGCGAGCTTGGGCACAAGCGTCGGCTTGTGGCTTTCGTCCAGAGTGCCGTTGCCCAACTGGCCGGTGTCGCTCTTTCCCCAGGACCAGACCGTGCCGTCGGACTTGGTCGCCAGCATGTAAGCCCCGCCCGCCGACACCGCGAGCACGTCTTTCAATCCCGCGACCTGCACCGGCGCATTGCGGTTCAGCGTCGTGCCGTCGCCCAGTTGCCCGTGCGCGTTGTTGCCCCAAGCCCACAGCGTGCCATCGTCTTTCAGCGCCACTGTGAAGTCGCGTCCTGCCACAATCGCCTTCACGTCGGCGAGACCCTTCACCGCAACGGGGCTGGCGCGGTCCGTCGTGCTGCCGTCGCCCAACTGACCGTTGTTGTTCATACCCCAAGTCCGCACCGTACCGTCGTTCATCAGCGCGACGCTGTGCCAGCCGCCAGCCGCGACGTCGCGCACGTCGGCCAGTCCCGGCACTGTCGCGGGCGTATCGCGCCGTTGCTTGCCGCCGTCGCCCAGTTGTCCCTTGTCGTTGTCGCCCCAGCTCTGCACCGTGCCGCCGAACATCAGCGCGACGGTGTGGTACATGCCCGCGGAAAGCGACAGCACGCTCTTGAGGCTGGAAATTCCGATCTGGTTGCGTTGCTGTCCAGTGCCGCCGCTGCCGAGTTGCCCTTGCGAGTTGTCGCCCCACGCGCTCACCGTGCCGTCGTACTTGAGGCACAGGCTGTGCGCTCCGCCCGCCGCCATCTCGGGCATGATGAAGATGGTCTTGTTGATGCGGCTGGACTGTTTCTCCGGCGTGGCCGGGTTGTAATCGGCATTGCCCGGCTGGTTCGCGGAGACGGTGCAGATACCCTCGTCTATGCCGCTCACCGCGCCCTCGCTCACGCTGCACACGTCGGGCGTCAGGCTGCCAAAAATCGGTGCGAGGCCGGAGCTGGCGGCGGCGCGCAGCTTGCCGCTGCTGCCCACGATGACCAGCGGCGCAGCGCCGAAATCTATGGTCTGGCTGCCCTTGCCGACGAGGATGTGTTGCGTCGCGCGCGGCGCGGCGGCGTAATGCCCGTCGCCCGGCTGACCGGCGGCAACGATGCACTCGCCCGCCGCTGCCGCGCCGACCTCGTCGCCACTGACCGTGCAGACGTCCGGCGTCAGGCTGGAGAAATGCACGGCGAGGCCGGAACTGGCAGCCGCCTTGACCTTGGCGTGCTGTCCCGCGGCAAGCTGAGGCGCGTCGCCGAAACTCACGCTCTGCGCGGCGTCGATCTCCGTACTTCCGAGATTGAGGCCGCCCATCACCGCTGCCGGACTCGGGCGATCCATCCCCCAACTGTCGTCGCCCACTTGGCCGGAATAATTCCAGCCCCACGCGAACACCGTGCCGTCCGCTTTCAACGCAACCGCATGCCCCTCGCCCGCCGCAATCGCCACCGCGCCGGCGAGGTTAGGCACGGCTGCGAGCGCATGGCTCTCGTTCGTCGTGCCGTCGCCGAGTTGCCCATGTTCGTTGTCGCCCCACGCCCACACCGTGTGGTCCGACTTCAGCGCCAGCGTAAAGCCGCCGCCCGCCGCGATAGCCACGACGTTGGCTAGCCCCTGCGCCTGCACCGGAATCGAACTGTCCGCCGTCCCGCCATTGCCGAGCTGACCGTGCGCGTTGCCCCCCCACGCCCACACCGTGCCGTCCGCCTTCAGCGCAACCGTGTGACTGCCGCCCGCCGCAATCGCCGTCACACCATCGAGTCCCTGCACCTTCACCGGACTCAGGCGGCCCAGCAAAGTGCCGTCGCCGAGCTGCCCATGCGCGTTGTCTCCCCACGCCCACACCGAACCGTCGGATTTCAGCGCCGCGCTGTGCGCCTCGCCCGCCGCGATGGCGCGTATGCCCGCGAGATCCGCCAGCGCCACAGGTTTGGGGCGAGCCACCTTGCTGCCGTCGCCCACCTGGCCGGAGACGTTCTTGCCCCACGCCAGCACCGAGCCGTCTTGCTTCAACGCCACCGTGTGATAACTCCCCGCCGCCACCGCCGCGATGTCGGAAACTTCCGGTACGACCACCGGACTCGATTGATCCTCCAACGACCCGTCACCCAGTTGCCCGTTAGGGTAGTTGTTCCCCCATGCTGCCACCGTGCCATCCGACTTCAACACGACCGTATGCTCGCGCCCCGCCGCCACTGCTGCCACGCCAGTGAACTCCGGCACGGCCTGCGGGATCAGGCGATACTGCGTGCTACCGTCCCCCAGTTGCCCTTTGGAATTGTCACCCCACGTTGCCAGTGTGCCGTCAGATTTCAGCGCGACGGTGTGCCCGTAGCCTGCCGTCACTATCGGAGTGACGGCGAACGCGGGTGCGGCGCAGAGCAGCGCGAGCAAAGCTGTGAAACAAATGGGATGGGAATGCAGAATCATCATCGGTTAGTGGTACGTGTTGTTCACTCCGTTATTTCTTGCTTAGCAAAATAAATTTAGCCTAGCCCCTTTAATCATTCCTTTATTCGCTTAAATCCCGCAACAAAAAAAGATGTCCGTGCAGGAATGCGTTAAAGTGCGTCGAATGACTTCTTCGAGTCATCCACCTTCTTCACTTCCGCGAGTTTTACTGTCGTATAGCCAAACCCTGGAGAATATTTCTGCGCCTCGGGTTTCGTATGCGCATAATTTGGCTCATCCGTGTCGCTCGGATAGTGAGTGTGGAGAACCGCCTTTCCGCTGTATTCCGTTTTCTTCTCGTCTGGCGCTTCCACCGTGAACTCGGCGCCGGGAACGGTGTTTTGGCCGTACTTCCGGACGAACTTGAACTCCTCGATCTCCCCATCGTCCACATCTTTGATGAGCGCCTTGAAAGGAGGAACATACGGCTGCGCGATCACCTCTTCTTGCCCGTAGAATTGTTCTTTGGTCAGATCGTAGACGATCTGCGCCATGTCCTCATGCCACTGAATAGGAATTGTCACGGCCGCGATTTCCCCCACGGTCTTAGCCGAATCGAGCGGCTCAAGCTTCTCGTCCACCCAATCCGTTACCTCTGTATACCCAGCTGTGCCGATCACCTCATCTTCGCCCCCTATATCTGTGACCGTCGAATTCATCTGCTCCGCGATGTGCTCCGCCAAGCTGGTCTTGAGCGTAGCGTTCGTAATTTCGGCGTAGGCCTTGCTCGTCATTACGGACTTTTGCAGTTCGGCATGTACAGATGCTCCATCAACCGCAGTCTCTTTCAGTACGCTGATTACGCTCGCGCGCCCTACAGTCTTTCCGTCAACCAACACGGACAAATCCTGAGACATGAAAGTTGCGTACAGATTGATAAAGCCAGCCTGCGACTCAGGTTCGATCACCTCATAGTCGCCGTTCTTCTTCTTCTCGCGCAAAATACGCTGCACAGGCGAATCGGAGTTATGTGTAGAAGATTCAAATGCACTTTTTCCTGAACGGTGCAACTGCATAGCCTTCGCCCCCATCACATCCGCCTCATGTTCCAGCGACCTGTCGTCGTTGACCGGCACGCCCTCCTTCATCTGCATCGTCGGCTTCACCCGCCCTTGCGCTTGTTGCACCACATGCCAAGCTTCATGCGGCAGGTGCTGTTCCTGTCCGGGCGCGACATGGATGTCCGTTCCCTGCGCGTAAGCCAGTGCGTTGAGCTGTGCGGGTTGCGAGGAGTTGTAGTGGACCTTGACGTTGTCCATCGACATGCCGGACAGCGACTCGATGCCGCTCTTGAGGTTGTCCGGCAGGCCGGTATTATTAGGCTTGGCGACCTCCTTCAACTGAGTGGATGAGGCCGCCTCAAACTTTCCCTGAAGAAGCTCCTCTTCTTCGGCGCGCTGAACAGCTTCAAATTTTCCTTGCAGCGGTTCTTCTTCCTCCACGCGTTGAGCTGTCTCGAATTTCCCCTGGAGTAGATCTTCTTCCTCGACACGTTGAGCGGTTTCGAATTTACCTTGCAGCGGCTCTTCTTCCTCCACGCGCTGGGCAGTTTCAAACTTCCCCTGAAGAGGTTCTTCTTCCTCGACGCGTTGAGCGGTGTCAAATTTGCCTTGCAGCATCTCCTCTTCCGCGCCTTGCCGCTGTATCGCACCACCGAACAGGCTGTTTAGCTTCTTGCGCTGGGCGATCATCGCCGGGCTGCCGTCGATGACGTTCGTCTGTTCGTTCTCGCGCGACCAGGACGTAAATTTGGCTTGCGCGGTGCGTTGCGCATTTTCCGATTCGCTGCCTTGTTTCTGAACTCGTTGCATTTCGGCCTCCTTGTTTAAGGTTGATGCATCAAAAATAAATTTCTGCTGTGCGTAGTTTCTACCCTCTCCCTGGCCCTCTAATACAACTACTAGCCATTCGACTAAGCTGCATACCAACCGCAGCCAAGTCGCTGGTTATCCCTGCATGGGAGAGGGGACAACAGCGCGCGATTTTTAATCACGTCACGGGCTCTTGTACAACAGCACCGTAAAGTCATCTTCCAAATACCCGCGCAGCAGTCGCACGTTCGGCGACAGCCGCTTGCAGAACTCGACGACCTTCTCCGCGTCGTGCCCGACCAGCAGCGGATGCGGCGGGAACCTCGACGCGTCCAGCATGTTGAAGGCGAGCGCCTTGTTCGCGGCGAGGTACATTTTCACGATCATCGAAAAATAGAATCCGGGATCTTCGCAGCGGTAGCCCAGCACACCGGAGGCGAACACGTAGTCGGCCTGCGGCAGTTCCGCATCGGTGAAGTCCGCGATGCAGAAATAACAGGACGGGCGCTGGCCGTAGAGCGTGCGCGCCTGTACGACGAACTCCGCCATCTGGTCTATGCCGACATAGCTGTAGCCGTGAAAGCGCGCATCGAGGAAGCCCTTCAGGTCGCCGTGACCGCAGCCGATGTCGAGCACCGAGCAGCCGTTCAGGTCACCCACTGCAGAGAGCGCCTCGAAGCGTTTCATCTGGCTCTCTTCGCCGCGATAGCCGAGCGCGCCGACCGTGCCGCCGTCGAATTCGCCGATGCGGTGGCGGTGGTAATGGATGATGGTGGCTTTTTCCAGCAGGGTCATCATGGCAAGTCCGCCTTTCTCTTTTTGTCGTAGTAGTTCCATACGATGTAGGCGAGGGCAATCGCAATGACGAGGATCAGAAGCCCGTTCCCCTTGGATATTCTTTCCCATGCCGGATCGCAGAACAACAGGGCAAAAGTGAGCAGCAGGAAGGGGGCGACCACGCCGCCGAGGAAATGCAGGAAATATCTGTTGAACAGGTTCCGCCAGTCGCACGCGAGTATGTACAGCGGAATGCTCGCCAACAAAACCAGCAGGAAAATATCCCAGGTGATCCTGAACGCCCATCTGTTCGGACAGACGTATTGGCAGACGGCCGGCTTCGCCGCACTCGCGCCATTGGCGCTGTTCAGGAAATTGTCGTGCAGCACATCGCTGGCAAGAGTGGACGAATCCGCCGTTGGATCGACTCCGGATATGACGGGTTGCGTCCAGAAACCGATTCCGCCGAAATTGTCTTTTGCATAAATCACGTCGTCCAGCAGCTGGCTTTCGTTGCGTCCATCGTAGGTGAGCACCATCGCGACATTGCGCTGCAGCTTCATCCTGTCCTTGCCGTGCAAGCCGTTCTCGATATTCAACCGCAACATTTTCTTGTCGTAGGTGGTCGGCTCCTGCAACAACACCAGAAAGAGCGCGTCCAGTTCCTTGTCGTTCTCGTCGCTGCCCTCGACGTTGTCCACCAGCGATAACAAGCGGGGATAGTCGTAGACGCCCTTGCCCAGTTCCGCGCTGCGGAACATGAGGTTCACGGAATATTTGCGACCGCCGGATTTCAGCTTGTCGCGCAAGGCGCGGATAAATCCGTCGAAGGCATCGACCGCATCTGCATCCTGCGGATAGCCCGAGAAATACAGGGTGACGCCGTCGCCCATTACCGGGGGAGGATTCGTCCCCATGGAGATATAGGGTTTCACTTTGGAAAACGTATCGGTCAACGGCGTATCGACCAGCGCGACGATATTCGCGACCAGGTTCTCGAAGAGCGCCGCCTTTTCTTCGTTGCTGGACTGGTCCCATCCTCGCCAGTCGTTCCGGTAGATGACCAGATCCACCTTCGCGCCGTAGGTTCTGGCTTCGCGGATGAATCCCGCATCCAGCCCGGTCCAGCGCGAAGCGTTGGGTATGTTGCCCTTGTCGTCGAAAGTCAGCCCGTAATAACCGATGCGGGTTTGCACGCTGAAGTCGATGGCCTGCTTGTCGCCGGCCATCCAGTAGGGATAAAACCCGTAGATTTCCCCGGCCAAGTTGCTGTGTACGCAGTTGCACGACTTGCCGTCCCACAGGATGTTCTTCGACTTGTCGAACGGATGCGTCTTCCGGGCCTGCTCGATCACTACCGGGCGATATTGCTCGTACAACTCGCCCAGTTGCGCGAACAATCCGTCGATTGCGGATTCCAGCGCCTTGGCATCGTCGAACTTCTGTCCCTGCAACGTGCCCAGCAGACCGAGAACAGCCGGGTGCAATTTCGCGGCTTTCAGTTCTTCCAGCAGCAGCTCGTCCATCTTGTCGGCGGCACGGCTCTCGATCACTCCCCTGATGCTCTTCCTTAACGGATTGTTGGAGCCCAGCATGGCGACCCGCGCCTTGGTCGCCAACCAGAACAACTCGGGATCCGGATAATCCACGCCTTGCATATCGTCCAGCAGCGCCAGATAAATTTCCGGGACGATGGAGTCTTTTATCTTCTTGTCGATCTCCTGCGCGCGCGCCTTGTCGAACGCATAAACGGTCACCTCTTCGGCATGGGCGAGGATGGGGGAGCGGGACTTGTCGATCTGGTCCGAAATCTCTTTCAGCACCGTCTGCATCGCCCAGGCGAGCGCCTTGTCGTCCTTGTATCTCACCCCCAGAAGTTTTCGCAACCGCTCCAGGATGACAACGGCCAGCGGATCGTCCTTCTGCGCCTCGGCGAATGTCGCCAGCGAGCTTTCGCTCAAGCTCGCGCCCGCTGGTGAAATTTTCGCCAACGTGATGAGTTGCGGTTTGAATGCCATCGTTCGCTCGACCAGCTTGTCCAGCTCCGCATCCACCGCCTCGTCCAACGTGTCGCCGGGGTAATTCAAATCCTTCATGCCCTGTATCGCCAGCAGGACGTATTCGGGGACGTTTCCCACCTTGAGTTCGTCGAATGATTTGGCGCTGATCCTGTAGCTGGTTTGCTGTTCCGCGATTCTCTCGGCCAGTTGCACGTACTCGAAGGAATCGGCCACGCCCTTCAGCGCCGTACCGGCTGCCGCCTCGAACCCCTCCTGGTCCTCGTAGGTCGCATCCAGCAATTTCGCCATCGCCTTGGCAACCCCTTCCCGAGATTTCAGTTGCACGATGTCGTCCTTGGTCAGCAAGTAACTGACCGACGTATCGTCGCCGCTGCCGACCAAGGCCTGCGAAGCCCGGCGCGTCCGGTAGCGATCCAGCACGGCGATCACCTCCTCCGCATTGCCGCCCAGTTCGACCCGGGCAATCTCCGCCGCATCCTTCTGCTTCCCCTCCCATTTCTGGAAGCCCTTGCTCGCCAGCGTTGTCGTCCAGTTCTGATAAGCCCTGTGGATGGCCGCGTGATTGCGCAACATGAGCAGCAAGTCTGCGTTCAACGCGAATTTTGCCCTGCCGCAGAAGCGCAACAATTCCGACCTGGTTTTCGATCCCAGCACATCGTCCACGCCGCCCGGATCGAGGCCGAGTTCGACCAGGTGCCGCTGCGCATCGGCGACGATGCCCTTGCCGTGTTTCTTTGCCGCTAGGTCAGCCAGCATCCCGCTGCAATCCAGTTCCGCCGCTACACCCGGCAGGGCGATGCATGCCATCAGCGCCGCGGCGGCGAACCGGCGCATGCGCTGCAACATTCTTCTTGTGTATGCACTCACCATAACCGTTACCTAAATGGTCTTCCCTTCCTTGATGAGCTCCTTCGCGATCCCCTTCACCAGATCGTCGTGCGAAATCGCGTCCCTGCCCATGTGCAGCGCGCGTATCGCGCCGTAGCGCACCACGTTGGCGATGGCCCCGCCCGCGAGCACATATTCCTCGGCCAGTTTTTCCAGATCGACGCTGTCCTCCAGCCGGCACTTGCCCTTGAAATAGCCCTGCCACAGCAGCAGCCTGTGCTCGGCATCCGGCAGCGAAAAATAGATCGAGGTCTGGAATCGCCGCGAGAACGCCTCGTCGATGTTGGCCTTCAGGTTCGTCGCGAGAATGACCACGCCGGGAAAATCCTCGACCCGCTGCAACAGGTAGGAAACTTCCTGATTCGCATAGCGGTCGTTCGAACTGGAGGTCTGCGTGCGCTTGCCGAACAGCGCATCGGCCTCGTCGAAGAACAGGATCCAGTTCTTGGTCTTAGCCTGATCGAAAATATTGGCGAGATTTTTCTCCGTCTCGCCGATGTATTTCGAGACCACCATCGACAAGTCGATGCGGTACACGTCCAGTCCGGCATTCGCCCCGATCAGCGTGGCGGTCAGCGTCTTGCCCGTACCGGGCGGGCCGTAGAACAGGCAGCGATAGCCCGGCTTGACCGTCCGCTCCAGCCCCCAATCTTCCATGATGGTTTTCGAGTGCCGCAGCCAAGCGTTGATGTTTTCCACTTCCTCCAGCACATCGTGGGTCAGCACCAGATCGTCCCAGGTCAGCTTGGTCGTAATCCGCTTCGCCGGGAAGTTCATGCTGTAATCTGGCTTGAGGTCCTGCCCCGTGGTGAAACGGTTCAGGTATTCGTTCGACAGCTTCAGCACGCCGTTGAACAGAGGTTCGCCGCTCGCCCGATGCTCGACCTCGATGATGCCCTTCGCGGCGAAGAAATGATCGTCGTCCAGCATGCCGATGAAATTGAAGCGCCCCGCCAGATCGTTGCCGTGCAGGATGAAAGACGCCGTTTCGCAAGTAGGCAGGAAGCCGCCGTGTACTTGCCCTTTGACGCCGCCGAACTCGGTAAACGCGCGCTCGAAATTTTTGTTGCTGACGAAAAAGGTGTCGAGCGCCTGCGGGCGGATGTGCGGAATCAGCGCGAGCATCAGCACGATGCGCTCGTCGAATCCCATCCCGCATTCCCTGACCAGACGCGCGTATTCCGATTCGTCGTCGCACAGCTCCGGGGGCCGGTGTTCGCGGATGTCTTTGCACTCGGACTCCTGCCCGAAATGCAGGCCGAAGCGCGTCTCGACGACCCGTGTGAACCAGTCGAGTTCGGCCTCCAGGCTGGCGGCGTTCGCTTGGCTCATCGGCAAGGATTCAGAGCGTCCTGAAATTTTCAATCGCTGCTGCATCAGCGCCACTCCACATAAATCGGTCGTCTCATCCACGGATGCTTGATGAGCGCAAAACTCCAGGGCAAACGGTCGAGCAGCACATCGATGCCCTTGGGCTCCACCTTGAGATGCCAGTTATCTTCCTTCAACTGCAATCGTCCGCTGCGTTGCAGGAACGATTCGCGCAGCCCCTGCACGGAGGTGTTGCCGAGTATCGTCCAGTTCCGGATGATCCCGTTCAGCATGCCCTCGATGGCATCCTTCTCACGCGAAAGCAGTTCGATCTCCCTGACGATGGGAACGCCGGTGGGAACTCCACACAACAGTTTGTTCAGCGACAGCAAAAATTCCGGTGAATCGCAACTCTCGTTGACCATGAACTGGAGCAGATGAATCGCGCGCTCGGCGGATCGCTCGTCCTTGAATTTCGTTCCCTCGGTCAGGTCCAGCATCCTGAACAACTGGGGCAGATAAGGTGTGGCCAGCACCATCCCGGCATTGGCGATATAGATCTCTTCGGCGCTCTCGCTATCGTCCATAGCCCCGTGTCCATCGAATGCGGACGTATTTTCAACCTGCATGGTTTTATCCCCTGTAGTCGCCCGAGGCCGAGCATCTTCAACCATCTGCGGGCGATGCTTGTCGCCGGACATCGCTCCCGGCAATGCCCTGTTTTCTTCGCCGCGATCATCGGTGGAAATTTGTCGCGCAGCCTCCTGAGAAACCACGCTCGCGGCCTCTTCGAGATCGATAGCACTATCATGGATCAGGTTTTCCAGAATGAAGCGGTAATAACCCTGCTCGCTCTGCGCGCGCGCTGCATATCGCTCGACCGTGCGCAGGAATTCGCTTTCCCTCGCACCCGAATTCAGGCGAATCAGCGCCGTCGCCACCGCTTTAGCCTCGCGCGCACCGAGCGTCCCGACATCCGTGCGCAGTTCGCCCGCCTGCAGTTGCCGCAGCAGATGCGCCAGAGTTTCTGGATAGGCGTTCGCCATCTCTGCTACCAGCGCCGCAAAGTCCGGCTCGCCGCCGCTCGCGCCGCTCAGGCGTTGCGTCACGCGCCGATACAGTTCGCCCGCCTGCTCCGTTTCGATTGCACTCGTTCCGGTTGCGCTCATTTCGGTTGCGGCTGTGCGGGCACTCTCTTCCTGTGTGTCGGCGCGCATATCCTGCCGTGCGGATAGCGCCTGGCCCAGCGCCGCATCGGTTCGGGTAACGGCTTGCAATATGCCGTCCCGGCTAACGCTCTGTTCGCCCAAGCAGTTCAGCAGGCCGCTGACATAGTCGCGCCGGTCAAAGCCGCTGCTTGCGGTCGCATGCAGATAACCCATGGTGTATTCCCACAGCGGAGTGTTTTTTGCGCTGCTTGCCCCACCTTGCTCCTGTTGCAGTTGCACCGCCAACGTTTCGATGAAGCCGCTTTCCATCGGTGCGAGGATGCGCACCAGTTCCGCCAGCAGAGTTTTCGGGAACCCTTGCGCCACCCGCTGCCGTGCGCTCTGGTCGCCCATCCGACGCTGAAAACTCTCGCGTACCAGCCCGGCATGGCGTTGACGTATCTCGTCCCATGCGCCGACGAGTTCGCCGGCATTTCCTTCGGACAGCGCCGTGTCCAGCAGCGTGCGTAACCAGACAGTGCGTACAGGCATCGCAACTTCATCCGATGCATGGGCGACATTTTGTTCCTGCGTGGATTCTTCGTCCCGTGTCGTATCGCCAGCTGGCGCGGGGCGCTCAGTCATCGGTATTGCATCGTTTCCCGGTGCGGCATCGTCAAGCGCGGCTTCGAGGTCCACCGTCTCGTTGCGTATCAGTCGTTCCAGTACGTAACGGTAATAGCGCTGCCGGTCCCTCGCCTGCAACGCTTGCGCATCGACCTCGCGCAGGAAGCCGTTTTCCTTCGCACCCGAATTCAAGCGGATCAACGCCGCTGCCATCTGCCTGGCCTCTCCTGCATCGAGTACATCGATCTGCGCGCGCAACTCGCCGGATTGCAGTTGCCGGTGCAAGCGCACCAACGTTTCGGGATAAGTGCTCGCCATTTCTTCTACCAGCGCCACGAATTCCGGCTCGCCGCCGCTCGCGCCGATCAAACGACCTGTCACGCGTCGATACAGTTCGGAGGCGCGTCCGGTTTCGGCGAACTCGGCAAGTGGTAGCGTGATTCTTTCCCGTCCGTCGGCCTGCCTGTCTTGCTGCGCGGATAGCGGCTGTTCCAATGCCGCATCGCCGACGGAATCAGAATGCGCCCGCTGCTGCGCCGCTTCGTTGCCCGCATCGTCAAGCGTGGCTTCGAGGTCCACCGTTTCGTTGCGGATCAGTCGTTCCAGTATGTGCCGATAGTAGCGCTGCCGGTCTCGCACCTGCTGTGCCTGTGTTTGGACTGCGCGCAGAAAGTCGCTTTCCTTCGCGCCCGAATTCAGTCGAATCAGCACCGTCACCATCTGTCCGGCTTCGCGCGCATCAAGCGCGCCGACATCCGCATGCAGTTCGCCCGATTGCAGTTGCCGTTGCAGGCGTGCCAGCATTTCGGGATAGGCGCTCGCCATCTCTTCGAGCAGCGCCGCGAATTCCGGCTCGCTGCTCGTTCCATTCAGGCGTTGGGTCACGCGGCGGTACAGCTCCCCGGCGTGGGCGGGTTCTTCCGCCGGAGGCTGGGTGCCGATTGCGGGCTCCGCCTGCATGTCGGCGAGCGCCGCCTGCAATTCGGGGTCGAGGGCGACGATCGCTTGCAGCAGCGGGCCTTGTTCCATTCCCTGCGCCGACAGGCTGCGAATCAGGCCGCGCACATATTCCGCGCGGTCGCCGTCTTGCGCGCCGTGCATGCGGCCCAGGGTGTAGCGCCAGAAGGCGGCGTTCTTTTCGTTTTTCGCGCCGCGCAATTCCGGCAGGGTGGACAGGGCAGCCATGAAGTCGCGCTCCTGCGACGACAGGATGTTCAGCAGGTCCTGCAGCATGGATTCTGGAAATCCTTCCGCCAGTTTCTTCAGCAATTTGCCGTCGCCCATGCGCTGCATGAACACCTCGCGCACCAGTTCGCAGTGTTCGTTGCGCAGTGCTTCCCACTGCCCTGCCAGTTCGCCGGCGTCGCCGGTGGCAAAGGCGGTTTCCAGTTGCGCGCGCTGACGGGCGATACGATCCGGCGTCTGTTGCGCCTCGTTCATGGCTGCGTCGAAATCCACGGCCTGGTTGCGAATCAGCTTCTCCAGGATATGGCGGTAAAAGCCGGGCTCGTCTTTTGCCTTTCCGACACGGGCATCGAGCTCCCGCTGGAAGTCTTTTCCTTCGTTGCCTTGAGCCAGCCCGGCGAAGAACACGGCCAGTTGCCTGGCCTCGCGCGCGTTGAGCCGCAATGCATCCATGTCGAGTTCGTCCGTTTGCAAACGTCGATACAAACGTTTCAGCGTCTCGGGATGAGCATCCGCCAGTTCCGCGATTTCACTGGAATAGTCCCCCGCCTGCTCATCCCGGCCATCCTGCCGGCTCAAATGAAGCACGAGCCGTTCATACAATTCCGCTGTCCGCCCGGCATCGATAGGCGGAATCGGCTGGGCTGTTTTTTCGATGATGGGCTGCGTTTCGGCAACGCGGGCTGTACCGCCGATAGGGATCGGCGTCTCGCCGACTCGAGTCTTCCCACCGAGATGAGGCTCGGACAGGGACAGCGTCAACACCGGATCGATGGCCGCCATGGCGCGCCAGAAAAGGCTGGCATCCACGCCCTGCATCACCATGCGCTGTATCAGCCCGCGCGCATACTCGTCCCGTTTGAAATCGCGCGCGCCGAACGCGTAAACGTAGGCCAGAGCATGCTCTCTTGCGGCGAGCCGGATATCTCCCGCCTTCTCTCCCTCACCCAGCAATCCAAGTTGCGTGTCCAGACGCTCGATAAAGCCGCTCGCCAGCGGGGCCAGCACGCGCATCAACTCGAACAGCATCGCCTCGGGAAAACGCTCCGCCAGTTTCTTCCTGCTGGCACCCTCCCTCATCCTGATGTTGAAAACTTCCCGTACAAGACCGCCGCGATTGAATCTCAGCTCGTCCCACACATCGGCGATGGCTTCGGCATTACCCTCCATCAGCGCCGACTCGAAACGAGTGCGCAACGCGTCAATGCCGGAGGCATCATCCATTCGCACACGAACCGGAGCCCCCTCTTCTCCGGCCTCCGATTCCGGCGCAGCAGCCATAGCGGCTTCGAGGTCCACCACCCTGTTGCGCAGCAGCATCTCCAGTATCGTCCGGTAATAATGCAGTTCGTCCCGAGCCTTCCCGGCATGCAATTCGATCTCGCGCAGGAAGTCGTCCCCCATGCGTCCATGGTTCGAAACGATGAAGGCCGCCGCGTGCAGGCTTGCTTCGCGTGCGCTCAGCGCCGCAACGTCCATGGCAGCGGCATCCGATTGCAACTGCCGGTAAAACTCCCGCGCGACTTCGGGCCATGCCTCGGCAAGTTCGCCGATTTCCTGCGCCAAGGTGCGATCCCGGTCGCACAGGCGTTGCAGCAACTTCCGGCCCAACATTCCGGCCAACAAGCCCTGCAATGATGAATCCGCCGCCCTCTTGCCAGTCGCCAACGCCGAAACAATTCCGCCCTCATGCGCGATTATTGCTCCCCCCAACTCCGGATCGATGCGGGCGATAGCCCGCAGGATGTCCGCCTGTGCGTAACCCCGTTCGGACAAATGCCGCACAAGACCGCGCGCGTATTCTGACCTGTCGTATCTGCTCGCGCCGCAGGCATGGAGATACGACAGGGTGTATTCCAGCAGCGGGATATTTTTCGCGCCGACCAGCCCACCCGAACGCAACTCAGGCTGCCCCGCCAGCATTTCGACGAACCCGCCATCCTCTGGCGCGAGCGCGCGCATCAGCTCGTGCAGCATGAGTTCCGGAAATCCATCGACCAGCCTGGATCGCGCGACTTCATTGCCCAAACGTTGCGCGAAAACTTCCCGCAACATGGCGACATGATTCAGGAGCAGCTCGCCCCATACCGCTTCCACCCCCTCCGCGTGTCCCAGCACCAGCGCTTCCTCCAACCGGATGCGCAACAGCTTGACGGGCTCCAACGCCGGCTCCGCATCGACCGTCGCATCATCTTCTTGCCGGGACGATGAGCTTGCTGAATCCTCCATGTCAGCAACGTCCGGCGCGGTGCGCTGCAAGTCGCGAGGAACAATCTCCCCCTGCGATCGCACCGCATCTTCGAGATCGATAGTCCGGTTGCGGATCATATTTTCCAGAATGCACTGGTAATACCCCCGCTCGCTCTTCGCGCGTCCGGCATATCGCCCGATCGCGCGCAGAAAGTCGCTTTCCTTCGCGCCAGAATTCAGCCGGATCAGCGCCGCCACCAACTGCCTGGCTTCGCCTGCATCCAGCCTCCCGACGTTGGCGTGCAACTCGCCGGATTGCAATTGCCGTTGCAAGTACGCCAGCGTTTCCGGATAGGCACTCGCCATCTCTTCTACCAGCGCCGCGAATTCCGGCTCTCCGCTCGCGCCGCTCAGGCGACGTGTCACGCGCCGGTACAACTCGACGGCGCGTCCGGTTTCGGCGAACTCGGCAAGTGGTCGTGTGATTCTTTCTTTTCCGTCTGACTGCCTGTCTTGCTGCGCGGATAGCTGCGGTCCCGGTGCCGCATCGCCGACAGAATCAGTGCGCACCCGCTGCTGAACCGCTTTGTTGCCCGCGTCGTCAAGCGCGGCTTCGAGATCCACTGTTTCGTTGCGGATCAGTCGTTCCAGTACGTAACGGTAATAGCGCTGACGGTCTCGCGCCTGCTGCGCCTGTGCTTCGACCGCGCGCAGGAAGCCGCTTTCCTTCGCACCCGAATTCAGCCGGATCAGCGCCGCCGACATTTGTTCGGCTTCGCGCGCGTCCAGCGTCCCGACATCCGCATGCAGTTCGCCCGTTTGCAATTGCCGTTGCAGGCGCGCCAGCGTTTCGGGATAGGCATTCGCCATCTCTTCGAGCAGAACCGCGAATTCCGGCTCGCTGTTCGTTCCATTCAGGCGTTGCGTCACCCGGCGATACAACTCCTCGGCGCGAGCGGGTTCGGCGGCGCGAGCAGATTCTTCCATCGAAAGCCGCTTGTCGGTTGCAGGCCGCACCTGCATGTCGGCGAGCGCTGCCTGCAATTCGGGAGCGAGGACGACGAGCGCCTGCAGCAGCGGGCGTTGTTCCACCTCCTGCGCCGACAGGCTACGGATCAGGCCGCGCGCATATTCCGCGCGGTCACCGTCTTGTGCGCCGTGCAGGCGGCCCAGGGTGTAGCGCCAGAAGGCGGCGTTCTTTTCGTTCTTCGCGCCGCGCAATGCCGGCAGGCCGGACAGGGCGGCCATGAAGCCGCTGTCCTGCGGCGACAGGATATTCAGCAGGTCCAGCAGCATGGATTCGGGAAATCCTTCCGCCAGTTTCTTCAGCAGCTTGTCGTCGCCCATGCGCTGCATGAACACCTCGCGCACCAGTTCACGGTGACCGTTGCGCAATGCGTCCCACTGCCCTGCCAGTTCGTCGGCGTCGCCGGTGGCAAAGGCGGTTTCCAGTAGCGCACGCTGGCGAGCGATATTCGAACGCCGTTCCGACGATCCTTCCGATTGCTTCGCGGCACTCGCGGCGAGAGACGCATCCACACGCCCCTCGTCCCTGGCCTCGCCATATCCGCGCACGTCGCCTTTCGACTTCCGGCCCGGCAAGTTTCCAGCGGACACACCGCTTTCGGCGGAAACGTCTTTAACGTGAAACTCGCGCAGCGATTCGTTCGCGCCCTCGCTCGCTTGCGGGAGAGGGTTGGGGAGAGGGGAACGCGCATGGCGCACGAACAAGTCTTTTGCAATTTCTCTGAGCAGCCGCTCAGGATCAGGCACGCCGGTTTTCAGGTGCTCGCCGATCAGCCTCTCCCATACCTGTGCCTTGAGTTCATTTGCGGTAATGCTTGCGGACATTTTCTTCCGCATGTCTTCGAGCTTCCCCGTCAACTCGCCCAGCAGGACGGCTTGTGCCGGTGCGAGCAAGCGCATGAAATCGGTCAGGAGCCGGTCCGGGAATTGCCTGACCAGGCGCTTCACGACGACATCGCGATGCGGGGTTCTTTTCATGAATTCGACGAATGCGTCGCCTTGCCGGGCGAGCGTTTGTTCGAGCATCGCATCGACCGCGTCCCCCGTCGCGCGATGGTCATGCCACGGCATGCGCCCGGTCTCCAGAAAAACTTCCAGTTGTCCGCGTGCAGCCTGCGGCCTGCCGATCATGCCTTCGAGCGGAGAATGCGTCGCGGCGAGCGACTGCATCTTTTCCTTCAGGAACGCCCTGAGTTTTTCCCCGAACCGGCTTTCCATCTCGTCGCAGAATCCAGCGTGGCGGATATCGCCCAGATCGAGCTCCAGCCGGTCGATTCTGACCACCGTGCCGCCGTCCGCAAGCTCGCAGAAAATCTCGTCGGCCAGCGGCAGCAGGCGCTCGCGGATAAAGTCGGCCAGCCCCGGCTCTTGCTCGCGGGCGATCTCCATCGAGTCGAACGAGATGTCGAATTCCGCATCTTCGATGATGTGGCGCTTATCCATTCTTCTTCCTTATCTCGCGAAGAAAAAGAATCATCTGCGCCGCCACCGCATCGGTCTTGTCCGCGCCACCGGATTGCCGTTTCGCTTTCAGCCATTCCTCGTGCAGCACCTCGAACCTGCGCATCGGTCCCGCGGCTAGCCAGAAAATTTCCGGGTAAATATGCGCCGGGCAGTTCAGGTAAACCGTCTCCTCCGCCAGGTTCCTGAAATCCTTGTCGGCATAACATCCCGGCCCTGCGGGAAACAGGACGGTGATCCTGAAGTTGTAGAAATCGTCGGGAATGCGATGGCCGTTCCGCGCGGACTCGCCGCGGGGGCGCAGCAGGATATGCTCCACGATACGGATATCGGCGCCCGTGCGATCTTGTTCCGACGCGCCGTCCGGCGACGGCTTCAGACCGAGCAGCAGCGCCAGTTTTTTATTCAGCCCGGCAGTGTTGCCGCTGTCGTCCGCCGGCTTGAGATAATCGAATGCCGCGGCCCGGTTCTTGCCGATATCCACGATCCCTTTCAGGAAGGCGATCTTTTTCTCGATGCGTTCGCCTTCCGCATCCGTGCCCTCTTCCCAGAATTGCCGCAAGGAATTCAGTGTGAGTTTTTCACCGTACATGCCCAGCAAATAATCGAGCGCCCGGCTCCGCCTGTCGCCATAGCGCTCGAACTTCGCCAGCAACCCGGCGACATCGACCTCCATCTGCGCGACGCCGTTCGCATAGAGCGTCTCGACCTCGGGGATGACATCGCTCCGCAAGACCTGCGGGGGGCGAGTCCGTACTTGCGGCTCGTCCAGAGAAAACAGCTCCGGTATGCCCTGCATGTTTTGCAAAAAATTCACCATGGCCTGCTCGAAGAACAGCAAGTAGGCCTTGAGTTGCATCGCCTGCGCCTTTCTTGTGGGCGACGCCGAATCGGGCACGCCGTGTGCGTTGAGTCCGTAGACATCCGGAAAATGATTCTGGATCGAGAAATACTCGCTGACGTTCCTGAAATCGGCGGCGGGCATCATGGCCTCCACCCAGTCGAATTGCCGTTTATGGCGTCTCGATGCCTGGCTCTGGAATTCCAGCCGTTCGAATTCGGTTTCAACCTTGCGCAGCGAAACCCGGTATGCCTTGCCAGCCCGCTGAAGCCTGACGCCATCCGCGCCATCCTGTAGCGGAAAGCGCAGGCAGGCCACACTCAAGCAGGAATGCTCACCACCCAGCCTGATGCAATCGTGCCCGTTGCCTTGCCCATCCACAAATGCGAGATGTCTGACATTCGTCACTCCGTCTATCCGGCTGACTCTTCCGATCAGGTCGGGAATCGAAAACTGGCCGCGCCATGGATGCAACGCCTCTTCGGCGATATAGCCGTGCGCCGTCGCTACGCCGTCGAAAAGCGCTTCGAGCGTATGCCCGCTCTTGTACATTTCCACGGAAGAATGGACGGCAACCGTGGGGCTCAGGTATTGCGCGCATACGTAATATATCTCCGCCAGGATGCCGTCCGGCTCGCGCTTGCCGTCGATCTCGATTTCGCCGCGCAATGCATAGGGAATGCGTTCGACGATTTCCACGCCGGCCAGGTCTTCGCATAAATTCCGGTTCGCCGCATAGACCTTCTCGATGAGGTCGGTGTAAACCTTCCTGACGCTCACATCGCCCTGATTCTTCACCCGTTCGCTCAATTGCACGTAGATGAAATGCAGCCCCTGCACGCCTCCCGTTTCCGCCGAATTCCGCTTGACCCACACGTTGTCGATGTTGGGAACGGCGTCTAGTATCAGCTTACGGTAGTCGTTATCGGTCACCGCGCGGCAGGAAAATATTTCGTCCGGGCGATGCAGGGCCTGCTTGTCGAAATCGATTTCGCCACCGTCCCGCGCCAGGTAATCCCCCGCGCCGAACCCGCTCCGATAGGCCAGGTCGGTCAGTCCGTAACACAGCGCCTCCAGTATGGTGACGCCCGGATCGTGCAAGTTGTAATCCGTCCAGACATCGCCGGATATTTCCTGGACGAGCCGTATCCCTTCCTTCCTCAGGCCGTCGAAATCGAGGCCATCCGGATCGGGCTGGAGCTTCTTGATGAACGATGCGTCCATCATGTTTTATGTGTCCCTCTCGGCATCGGTATATTCATGTTCCATTCCGGTCTCCCCGCTCTTGCGGTCTCTCAGTTCTCGCGGTCACCCGGATCACGCGCCGCCCGTCGTGTTTTTCGCCCCGTCCTTCTTGACGCAATCCGTCATGAAAGGGTCGAACCATAACTGGGTCAGGTAATAGCGGATGTAGATTTCCTCCTTGGCGTTCTGTTCGTAACAGCACCGCACCCTCATCTCCAGCGAGTAATCGTGCGTCCCGCCGACCCAGCGCAGCTCGATCTGGTCGCACCTCGACGAAAAATGCGCCTGGTGATAGGTGATGTTTCCTTTTTTCGAATTGAACGTGCTCAGCGCATAGGCGTGCAGCAGCGCATATCTGCCGCTGTGCGGCTTGCCGACGCCGGCCATGATCTCGAACGCCTGGCAGCCGTCCAGCCTGGCGATGACGGGATGCCACTTCCCGTCGGCCCTCACCTCCATCGTTCCCGCCCTGCCGATCCGTCCATCCGCGGCGATGACGCCGTCGATATCCAGTTCGTGCTCCGGATCGTTTTTGTTGATGCCTACCCGGATTTTTCCTTCGGTGGATTTGCCCGGTCCCACGACAGTTTCCGGTGCACTCGCCAACGTCAGCCCGGTGGCCTTGTTGTTACCGTAGAAGAAATTCAGGTTCTTGTTGTTCTCCACGTTTCCGCCGTAGCCGCTCACCGAAAAGGCAATCGACCAGAGCGGCGCTTTGACGGTGATTTCGTCGTAGAAACCGACCAGCTTGCTGCGATTGTCCAGCTGGGCGATTTTCATCCCCTCTTCGGGCGTCTTGTCGAATCCATCGTCTACGATATTCACCACCGAATCGATGAGGTCGCCGAACGCCTCCTGCGTGGGCAGTTGCCCGTCGGCGAAATAAGCGGACAACGTTTTCCTGTTGCGTTTCGTCATTGATTTCCCCGTGACAGAATGAATGTGTTTCCGATAGCCAGGTTGGCGATCCCGGTTTTCTGGGGCGGACATACGCCCGCCTCGTCCTCGACCTCGATCAGGTGATGTCCGACGGGTATCGCGATGCTCCACGGATGGAGCGGTTGAATATCGCCGTTCTTGTTCCTTGCCGTATCGGAAAGCCGATGGTGGCAGCGATCGTCGCCGTCATCGATCCGCAGCATGGAAAGCCCGGAAACGGATTCGACATAGTCGAGCCCCTGGATGTGGGACTGGATGTCATTGCAGCGCAGCCGCCAGCCGAACCGCGCCGCCAGTCCGCCGTCGCTCCAAGGCGAAAGGTAATCCACGATCTCCCGGTTCAGCCGGTTGAGCTGGGCGCCCCGTCCCGCGCCCTTCCTGAACTTCACCTTGCAGCGCACCTGTATCCGCTCGTAAGCCGGATTCCTGACTGAAATTTTCACGCAAGCGGATGCGAGCCCCTTGACGAAATCCCTGACCTCCCGCAACAGCAAGGCGTTGACCATGGGATGCGAATTCGCCGTGACCTGCTCTTTCAGATACGGGATCAATACGATCAGCAGATGGCCCGGTTTGATCTTGCGTCGCGACTCCGCATCGCCCGTCATGCAAGAGAAGCATTTGGCCTTGTATATCTCCGGGAATCGTTGCAGGACTAGCCTTTCGTAATCCCATGGCGTGACCGCGCGGTTCTTGTGGCGCAGGCGCTCGCTGGCCCGTATCGTCCGCTGCGTGTCGCTCTCGGGCGGCTTCCCGCCCGAGGACTCCATAATCTGGCGTATCCCGGCGAGTCCCGGAATCGAAAACTTCGTTTCCTTGATGCTGCCCGCAGGCAGCGCGGACGCGAGATGGGAAAGGCTGTTCTCCTCCCGTTTCGCCCAACTCACCCGCAACGCCTGGGCATGAACCGCATAGAGGCTGCACAACGTATGCATGTGCTCGTCGTCCACGGACACCCTGAGCCAGAACTGGTCCGACGGCAGTATGGTGTTTGCGCGGTCGATGTCGTCGGGGATGTCCAGCGTCACGATGCCGGACGACAGGAAGCCGTCGGTCGTGTCGGATACCACTTGGGTCTTCTTGAGCGGTCGCCACTGGTTCGAGGCGAGGTAATACCACTCGAACTCGAACGGTCTGGCGCTGGCATCCGGCAGCGAATCCTCGCGCAAATGGAAGAACAAGGTGAGCGGGCCGGACAGCCTCGTTGCCGTCAGGCCGATGAACAGATTCCCGTCCGTTTCGTAGCGCGGAACCAGATGAATTTTTCCGTAGGCTCGCGGCGACAGGCTCTCGAAACCCTGCGGGTGGAGATGGAATACTTTTTCCTGACGCAGCTCATTTTCCGTCGAACCGATGCGCTCCAGACTGATTTGAGAGACCGCTTTGTAATTGACCGAGATGCCGCTTATCAACGGCGTATAAGGCGTATTCGGCAACGGCTTGGGCGGCAGCGATCTGGACAGCCATTTAGCGAGCCCGAATTTCTTGAGCCTGGCGTTATCGGTCATCACCTTGGTCAGTATCGACGGATACTCTTTGTGGCCGAAGGCAAAAGACGGCTGAGCCAGCGCGAGTTTAAAAAAGCCGTCCTTGGACAGGGAATCGTAACCGTATTGCTCTTCGGCGACGTTCTCCAGCGGCCTCATGAATTTGCACACGCCGCGAAAAGAAAAACGTCGCCGCTTGCCGACTTTGCCGCTGCCGTTTTTTCCCGCACCGTCCCCGCTTGTCCCGGCACCGTCCCGGGATTCGAACAACTCCACGATCGGCTGTTCGCCCTCTTCGGCGGGCAGCCACTTGCGGTCTCGCAACACGGCGAGACCGGCCTTGAACGTGGCGTTATCGATAGCCATCGAATACGCCCGGTAGTACTCGCCGAAGCCGTTCATTTCCTGCGGCAATCCGCTCCACTCGACATCCACCTCGAAGGCGACCAGTTTCTTCCTGGCCGCCTCGTAGCTGCCGACGACGAGATAGTCGCCGAAGGACGGCGTCGCGCCGAAAGGATTGAACTGCACATCGGCGCTCAACGGGCCGTACTGGTTGTATATCCGGATATCCGTACAGCCCCGGACATCGACCTCGATCAGGATTTCCCTGACCGCCATTTCGGACAGCAGGCTGTAGGGATACAAATAGGCGTCCGGATTGACGGTGAACCTGACCACCGGCAACTCGGTGTCAAAATTCTCGCCATGGATTGCCGGCGAATACGGCACGACCGCCCCCGCGCTATCGGGGAGACGAAACTGGATCTTGAAACTGTTTTCTTCGCAGCCGTCCCCATCGACAATCCGGCTTAACGGTAAATAATCGTCAACCTCGAACCAGCCGGTTTCGCCCGTGAGGCTGATCCTGAACATGTGGCGGAATGCCTTGAAGAAGGCATCCGCCTTGCTCGTCGGAAGCACCCGGCTCAACCTGTCCGCGAAAACATTCGGGTCGCCCGCCTTGCCGCCGGGAGCGAGTTTGAAAGTCAGGCCGATATCGCGTTGCCCGTGTTTCAGCAGCAGCACGTTGCTTGCGACGGCGAATCCGATCCGCGCTTCCTCGAACTGGCTGGCGTCCTTGCTGCGTTGCGGCACGCCGAACAGGGGATGCGAAAGCTGTGCGCCACTCTCTCCGCCGCCGCGGCTCATCCGGTTCAGTTTCGCCGAGGTGGCGAACCGCTTGCGCCGTCCGCCGCGCCCCGGCGACGAGGCCAGCGAATTCTCGGGAGAGCTCAGGCTATTGCGCCCGAAATAGAGGGTGTGCAAGGAGCTGACCTTCGCATCGGTCACCAGCAAATCGTTGTCCGCCGCATAAATCAGTTCGGCATCGTTTTCGTCCAGACCGGCCCTGAATTCCGTGCCTTTGCCTATCGTCACCTCGCGGCCTGCGGTGTCCGGCTGGACGATCAAACAGGCGCTATCGGGAACGAACTCGCGGCGTTGGATTTTCAATACGTCTTCGTAATAAAAATTCAGATGCCGCATGGTGAACCCGTTGGCCTTGTCCTGCACCTTGGCGAACAAGCGCAGGAACGCGATATACAGGCCTATCGCCGGATCGTGGTTACTCCGTTCGAGCGACACGCGCAACATATCCCTGGCCCCGCCTTGCAAAAACAACAGGGCGTTGTAAAACGCATGGAAGTTGGACTTCAGGAATTCTGCGACGGCGGAGTGGCCGGATGCCGGGCTGGGAACTGCGCTGCCGCTCTTGCCCGGCTTTCCGTCGCCGCCCCAGATCGGGCCGAACGTCCGGAATGCCTCGTCGGCGTTATGCACATGATGTTGCCGCAAGAAAACGCGCAGGCGCTGCAATTCCGTCCCCAGCGTTTTTTCGATCACGCCCTGCATGCTCTCGCGCACCCGCACTGCCGCGACGCTCGACAATCTGCCCAGCCTGACGAACCATGCGTCGATAGCCATCGCCAGCCTGAAGGTCGGCAGCATCGCCAAAGCGGTGCGGCCATCACGCAATTGGGCGAGACGCGTTTCCATATCCGCGACGAACGCGGAGAAATCCCTTTCGGCCCCGTTCAAATTCGTCGCCAGTATCGATGCGAGTATGCCCGCTTCGTCGGCCCCGAAGAATTCGCCCCAGTTGCCTTCGGCGCGAGAGTCCGCATCCCGGTGCTTCACCAGTGCGGCATATTCGGAGACCATGGCCAACATGTCCTCGAAACGCATCTCGTCCACATTGACATATCCCTCCTTCAATGCGGGCAACAGGCGCTCGTCCTGGCTGGTTCCATCCCTGATAATCAACTTGGCCATCGTGTCCGATTTCGGGGTCCGGTTATGCGGAAAGGTTCGTGCCCTGCAGGAAATAGAACGGGAAAACCAGATTGGTTCTGCTGTTCGTCGTCCTGACCCGGTAGTTGAGTTTGATCAACAGCACGCCTTCTTGCGCCTGCTCTTCGTCTATCTCTATCTCTTCGAGATCGACCCGCGGTTCGAAATAAAGCACGGCGCGCTGGATCGCATCCCGGATCAGCGTCAGCGTGCTTTCGTTGATGCTTTCGAATACCAGTTGCTTCAGCCCACAACCGTATGCGGGCTGCATGACCCGCTCCCTGGGCACGGTGGCCATCAGGATGCGCAGGCTCTCGTCGATATCCTCCGCGCCGTGAACCATCCTGACCGTCCCGGCATCGCGGTTGAATTCGGGCGGAAATCCCCAGCCCTTGCCCAGAAAAGATTGATCGGAAAACGATTGATCGGCGCTCATCGTCATCGGCCCGTCAATTAATCATGACCATCGAACCTTTTACGGTCGTCTGGCCCGATGCGGAGATTTCGGCGCTGGCGTTGCCCTTGGCCGTGAAACCGGTTTTGGCGGTGTGGGTGATGTTCATCGCATCGCCCTTGAAGTCGGCCTTGGATTCGATCTCCACATTGCCCGTGGCCGAGATGCTGACCTTGCCCTTCGCGGAGATGGTGATGTCCTTGGGGCTGTCCAACAGGATGCCGTCCTCGCTGAGCTTGGCCTGGTTGCCGGTCTGGTCCTTCAGCAGGATGGACTTGCCGTCGTCGCTGATCACGATCTGGTTTTTTCCCGGTGTGATGATGGTGATGATCTTCTTGTCGTCGTCGAATTCGAGCGTGAGTTTGCTCTTGGTGACGATCGCCTTCTTGAAGTTGTCCGCGGTCAATTCGTAGGCCGGTTTCCTCTTGCTGCTGTACAGGCTGCCCAGGATCACCGGATTGGAGGGATCGTTGTTGAAATAGCCGAGCACAACCTCGTCGCCGATCTCCGGCACGAAGAACGCGCCGATGCCATCGGACGCATAAAACTGCATCAGCCTGGCCCACACGCCGTCCGTCTCCGCCTTCAATACGGGAATCGAAACCTGAACTTTGTACTGCCCTTCCGGATCGGCATCCAGCTTCTTCACCACGCCGACATGCAGCCCTTCGATTCCCGGCAACCATCCCGATGCGGGCGGCGCAACCAGGTCGCGGTTCTCGGCAAACCAGTCGTGTGGCATCCCGAATTCGACTTCCGTGGCCCAGTTCCCGTCGATCACTTGGTGATGAACGGAGCTGACGAAAACCTTGCCGTTGAACCGGTTGCCCACGCCCTCGATCTCGATCAACTCGCCGGCACGGGCCTTGGCGCTGCCCTGAAAGCGCATGCGCCCCTGCACTCGCGCCAGTCCCGACTTGACCTGCTGCGCATCGGCCCAGGATTTCAGCGCAGCGCTTTCCAGCGGAGCCGGGGTCTGGAGACGGAATGCGCTCAGCCCGATGACCTTGGCCAGCGTGGCGGAAGTCAGGTCGCCCTGCTCGTTCAACGTCTTTGGCGTCGCCTGCTGCTCCACGATGGCCTGATTCTTCACATCCCACGAGACGCCTTCGACCTTGGAAAACTGGTTCCTGGCATCGATGTTCGCGTGGAACTCCAGCAAGTCGCTGCCGTAAGTGACTTTCAACTGGGGAGTGCCATCGGTCGCGGGCGCTTTGACGCTCACCTTGGCAGCATCCACGATCACCAGCAGGCCGTTGACCTCGGCGCGCGACAGCATGAAATCCCAGTCCGTGCAGTAGTACTGCACCAGTTCCTTGTACTGCGTCTCGGTCGATCCCACGTCGGCGGTGAGCCCGCTGCAATTGCCGATCAGCTTGGTGATGATGTCGCTGTCTTTCGAATCGACGTAATTGGCGTTCTTGCGGCCTACGGTCATCGCGACGGCCTTGTCGCGGCATTCGACGACCAGACGTGAATAATTGTCTCCGGTGATCTTGATCCCGTGCTTGACGACGATGCCCTCGAAAATAGTCTCCTCGTCGGAGCCGTATCCGGCGTTGATCTTTATCGCACCGCCGGGTTTGAAATGGGCCGCATTGCTGACCGGAAAATCCTTGTTCGGCATGTCGCCGTCCAGCACGACGATCTCGGCCACCGGTATCTTGTTGATGATCTTCCTGACCGATACGGATACGACCTGCACCGTACCGGGCAGGGCCGTCCCCTCGCTGAACAGGGACAGCCTGACAACCCCGCCATCTATCGCCGGTGAACTCGCCATGATGTTTTACCTTAACGGCGGGAAATTCAGCCGGGTGCCCGGTTTGATATCCCGAAAATTGGTGATGCCGTTAAACTTCGCGACTTCCAGGTAATAGGCGCTGTTCTTGTAGATGCGGAAACACAGCAGGGGCAAGGAATCACCCGCCTGCACATCCACGGAGTGGGTCAGGTCTGGCGAGCTCAGATTGGCGGTGTTCGCCGCCTCCGTCGGACCGACATACTGGATGAAAGACAGCTTCACCTTCGCTCTCAGCGGGTCCCCGGTCGGCTTGAACAGGGTGTATTCGACCGACATCGTGCTGAGCTTGCCGACGAATTTGAAGCTCCCCCATACCAGCATCACGGTGTTCGGCTCATGCTCCGTTCCGACCAGCGTATAAACGACCTTTCTCAGGTCACCCAGTTGCGTATCGACATCGATGGCAGTCGAATTCGCCGAGGTCGGTGGAACCACGCCAGTCCCGTCCATGACGATGTCGAATTCCATCTTCTTCTCGCCGGCACCGTTGAATCGCGGCTGCATCACCGGCGCTCCCATCGCCTTGGTGGTGTTGTAGGTGATTTCGAAGTTGCGCGTGTAATTCGACGGGTTCAGCCGTACCGTAAAGGCTTCGCCGGTCTTGGGGCCGGTGACGTTGCCCTTGTCGTCGAGAGCGCATGGAGTGATTGTCAGCTTGGTGATCAATTATCTCTCCTTGATTTCCTGCAAGGCTTCCTGGATCAGCCTTTTGCATTCTTCGAGAATCGCCTGATTCCCGTTTTCCTCGATGCCGGTTTCTTCGTCCGGGGCGCGACGTTGCACCACGTTCGACTTCACCACCATCTGTCTTATCTCTATCGACATGATGTTCAGAGAGTCCGTGAAGAACTCATGTAACTCAATTCGATCGTTTCTATGGCCACATCGTTTTTCGTCGAGTTGAATGCCTCGACATTCCACTTGATCGGATAAGCGTCGGCGAACTCCCATCCGCGCAACGGACTTCCTTCTTCGTTCAGCAAATACACGCTGACCAGCGTCGGCACGATAGGCTCCATGAAATTCGTTTCCAGCACCTTCTGACACCAGACGACCAGCGGCGAACTCATATCGGCGATGCCGCGCTTCAATACCAGGTTCGAATGTTTGAGCGACTTCGGCAATTGCCGCGTGTACTGGTTGCCTCCCTCGACTATCGGCTCGGTTTCCATCTCGGAAGAAATGCCGGACACCTCCTGAAAAGAGGTATCCGAATTTCCCTGCGAGGACGCAAACACGACCTTGAAATAAAAGGCCGGCAGCGGATAGCTTGCGGAAGTGACCATGGGTTCGTCGGTTACAAGAAAATGGGATTACAAAAAACCGGGATTACAAAAAAACGGAATTGCAAAAAACTGGGGAAGGGTCGCCCCTCCCCCATGACTACGCCAGCATCATCAGCCGTTCGAGATGGTGAGGCCTTCGTGGACGATCTCGATAGACTCGACCGCCACTTCGTTGCCTTCCGACTTCAGGTCCGTGCCGGTGATCTTGGTCGGCCACGCGTTCGCCAGCGTCCACACCATCGTGGGCGCACCGGCCTCGTCGAGCAGGCTGATGGTGACCGGAACGCGTTTGATGGTGTTCATCTTGATCTGGTTGAGCCAATCCCAGAATTTATTGTCTCCCTTGAAGATGCCCTTCTTCATGGTGATGTTGCCGAACTTCTTCATCCCCGGCATCTTGATGACCGAGAACTGCGGGCTGTCGCCATGCCGGTATTTAATTTCTTCCGACTGGATATCCAGCCCGGATACTTCCTGGAAAGACATCACGTTGGCATCCCACTTCACCTGGAAGTAGAACTTGGGCATGGGCCATACTGTCGCCGATTGTGCGGAACCGTCATCTGCCATGACATACTCCTCTCTGTAAAAATATTAAATGGTTGTTTATGCGTTAACTGATTGTGCTGAAAATCAGGACTTCTGCATCTGCTGCTGGAAGGTGATCTCGATGAATTCGGCCGGGCGGCTGATCGCCACCAGCACCGTCACTCTCAGGACGCCCTCCAGAATGTCTTCCGGCGTCATGGTTTCCCCGAGGCCGCAGAAAACGGCAAACGCATCGTCCGGAACAGCTCCTGCCAGACCGCCCTTTTTCCAGACGCCGGTCAGGAAGTTGCGGACCATGCTCTTGATGGTGACCCAGGTATTCGCGACGTTGGGCTCGAACACGTAGGCCTTGCTCGCCAGCCTGATGGATTCTTCGAGCATGATCATCGTGCGGCGGACGTTGATGTAGCGCCAATCCAGACTATTGCCGTCCAGCGTGCGCGCACCCCATACCAGCGTACCCTCGCCGACGAACGGACGGATCGCATTGATGGACTTGCCCTGCGGCGTGACGTTCAGGTCTTCCTGGTCACCATGGGTGATGTTGACGGTCGGCGAGGTCACCGCATTCAGGCTGACGTTCGCCGGCGCTTTCCACACCCCGCGGTTGTTGTCCACCATCGTGTACACGCCCGCCATGGCCGCAGCCGGAGGCAGCAGGTTGAGCATGGCAGCCATGTCCGTCAGGATCATGTTGTAACTCGGGCTGAGCGAGATCAGGCTCTTGTTCAGCATCGCCTTGTCTTGCGGCGTTGCATTTGCCTTGGCGATGCCATCGACGATGGACTTGAGCTGCTCGGCCTTTGCTGCCGGTTGGGCCGCGATATTGAGTTCGGCCTCCAGCATTCCCTGAAGCAGGGTCTGGCTCGCGCTATCCAGATTCCAGTACGCCAGATCCTTCGCCTGAGTGATCGTGGTATTGAGCCAGGGATAGTAGGCCATGCCAAAATCGAGGAAGTTGATGCCCAGCGAATTGCGGAAGGTAGCCACCGGATCGCCAGCCGGATCCTGACGGCTGCGGTAACCGTCTGAAATATCCAGAATCGCCACCCGGTTCTTCATCACGTTGCCGCAGTGATCCAGCATGGCCTGCTCGACGCTGATGCAATCGGCCTGCTTCAGCAAGACCGCATCCGGTATCACCACGATGGTAGGCTCTTGCTCCTTGACTAGCAGATCGATGCCGCCCGTGAGTTTGTCCATAGCCACATCATCGCCGTAGCTGCCTATCGACACAATGTAGCAAGGCCCGCCGCCGTTCTGGAAGAACAGCATCATGCTGTAGTACAGCAAATATTTGCCCTGCGCCTGCTCCAGCATGTAGTCCTTGCCGCCCACGGAAATCGATGGCGGGACCACAGGCGGCGTCGCCGCCTCTGTCAAACTGAACTGCACCGAAGGACCGAAACCGAAGTAATTCTGGAACTCGGCCATCGACGTAATCCGCCAGGGCTGATTGCTCAGCGACTTGCCTTTGTTGTCCGCTTTTTCGGTATAACCGATAAAAGCAGGCACCGCTGTTGCGACTTCCACGACCGAATTCGGAAAGGCGCTCTTCTCGACGATATAAACGCCGGGTGTTTTCATAGCTCCCATGTTGCCCCCTTTCAATAGTTAACTTACCTCACGTAAATCGAACCTGCTCTCTTGAAACACTTGCTCCACCAACATCAATCGACAACTCAACAATTGATAAAACTTTCCGCAACGATCACGCTCTTGCCATCGATCACATCCATACCCAGCCTGCTTTCGGATGCGACCGGCAAGCGCTTGACCAGCACCTTCCCAGTACCCGGTCCCGGCTCCCTCAACTGAAAGCGGCAGGTCGATTTCTCCAGCACCGGAATCAATGCCTTCGACCTGAATACCTTTGCCGGCCTGTCTCCAGGCAACATCACCTCGCCGCAGAACTCGAACTCCACCCGGTTGTCGAGATCGACGATGAAAGGATTGCTCCTGTTCATGTTCCCCAGCAGGTGATACTTCCAGTAAGCCCGTCTGGCATCGAATCTGATGAAGCAATCCCGAGTACGCCATCCCGATGCCGTAGATGTGTCGTCACCCACTCCGGGCTCCACGCAGACACTCACCACAAAATCCGGCGGCACCCGCCTGTCCCTGTCGCAAAGAATGTCTTTGGCGATCAGGCTGTCGAAGTCCCTGAAATCCTTTTCAGACACGGAATCTTCCTTGCTAAGCCGTATCTTTCCGTCGCCGGAATCAGTAGCTCCTTCACGATTATCGAAGTACAGAACAGCATTTCCGCTACGCATGTCAGGCGCGGTGTAATTCGCAAACGTCCGGTCTTTTGCATGGATCTTGAAGCTGAAACACAACGCGCCGTTCGCGTCTTTCGCATAAAGCCGCAGGGCATCTGACCTGCTCTCGTCATAAAACGCCGCCACGCCGTTCTTCGTCGGCCTGACCAGCACATTCGCGCCGTTGATTACCTTCATCGTTGCCGGTACAGGGACAAAATCCAGCCCCTTCCATGCGCCATCCGTGAAGTAGCCGTGCTCCACGGAAACGCTAAACAATGGCCGGAAAGTTCCCATGACATTCCCGGTTCAAGCCACCGAACCCTGATATCCCTTGATGGGAGAAAGCTGACTCAGGACATCGCCCGAATCGAACGCGACCATCCTGACCTTGTACAGGATCGACGGCTGGTATTTCCCGCTCAATATCCCCCACAGGCTGCTCAAATCCTGGATGTTCAGGTTCTCGATATCCAACGCCAGTTTGTTGATTCTCTTGTCCAGCTCGGGAGTCACCTGATGGTCGAACACCGGTTGGCGCTGAAAGAAACTGACCGTATTCGAAAGGAACTTGAGCGCCTCGGCGTAATTGCTGCAGCCGAAATTTCCGGCGACCATGACATACAGATTCAGGAACACCGGCGGATAGCTCGAAGCGGATCTCTCGAAACTGCCCAGATTGCCCGGACGCGAAGAGGTCGTTTCTTTCTCGATATTGACCAGAAACACGACCAGCTTGTTATTGATATTGGGAGCCAGCGTACCGTCCTGCTCCATGATGTTGGACAGCACAACCACGTCCTCATTTAGGTCGAACGACCTTTTCAGGAACTGGTTCAGTTGATTGGTAATATGGGATACGGCAGCGTGTATCATTTTTTCCCTGTTCAAGCTGCCCTGATAAAACGAGACCGGGTCAAACCGATATCACCTCCGATGGTTTGATCCCATATGGCGACAAGCACTCCTGAAATTAAAGGATGTCCCCGAGCTTCGATATACGCAGCAGCTTGCTATTGTTGTTATTTTTACTTGTGTATAGGTGCGGTATTTCTGCTTACCCCATTCCTCGCCCGCCTGCTCCAAGTCTTCATCTTTGGCATGAATGGGACTACGTGTTGTGAGATTCACCGAATGCCGTCTCCACAACCGGACGCGGATTGTTATTGACATACCCCCCTTAGTCAACAACGAAGAATATCTATGCAATTTAATGAAATACATAGGTATTTTCATTAAATGCATATGCATTTAGACCGAAATGCATATGCATTTCGGTCTATTGCGCATTAGCCAAAATTGTGCAAGGAAGGTCTATTTGAAACGAAAAAATCGAGAGGAAATCAAACTCGGTAGATGCGAAAATTATCTCTCGTAGCTTGATATGTTCGGCACGCAGATTACGGGTTGAGTTAAGGGAGAAACGCCAGAACGCAAAGGCCATCAGACACAGCGCATCGTCGGTCAGCGCACATAGCCGAGAGCCTGCAGGGCATCGAAGATTTTCCCCGTCAGCAACGCATGGCCTTCCGCATTCGGGTGCAGCGGATCGACCTTCATCGCCGGATCGGATAACACCTCGGGGATCGCCTCTTCGATCAGCGGCACTCGATGTTTGTCGGCCACCTTCAGGTAGAACTCGGGCGGCGACAGGTTCCGGAACACCGCCCCCGCGACGCTCGGCTGCGGCGTCGCAAGCAGCACCGCCGCAGCACCGGAGGCTTGGACCATATCGAGTATCTGCCCCAGGTTGGCGACGGTCTCCGGTTCGGGGACATGGCGCAGCATGTCGTTACCGCCCAGCGTCACCAGCACCAGCACGGGCTGATGCTCTTCCAGCAGCGCCGGCAGCCGCGCCAGCGCATCGTCGCTCTTGTCGCCGCTCACGCCGCCGTTGACGACATCCCAACCCGTCCGCTCCGCCAGCAAGGCAGGCCAGGCCTGCTCAGGCGCCACGCCGGCGCCTGCGGTCAGGCTGTCGCCGAGCGCCAGCACCTTGCTGCCGGGGGGAAGCGCGGTCTGCTGCGGCTCGCTGCCGCAAGCGGCAAGCATCAATGCGCCGAAGACCAGCAGAATGACGCGCCCGAGAATGCCGGCCTCGAACCGGGTCGAACGAATGGGTGTATTCATGGCAAGCTCCTGTAGCACCGCGAGACGCGCGCAACGATATTCTGGCATTATTCCCGCCGGTTGCACGCAACGACCGCCGTTCGGGAAAGATTGCAGGAGAAAATCATGACGACTCAAGCAATGGACAGGAAAACGCTGCGCCTCGTGGTCCACGGCCGCGTACAAGGCGTGTATTTCCGCGACTCGATGCGCCGCGAAGCGCAAAGACTGGGCGTTTCGGGCTGGGTGCGCAACCGCGGCGACGGCTCCGTGGAAGCCGCGGTGCAAGGCGAACCGGCCGCGGTGGATGCCATCGTGAACTGGGCGCATCGCGGCCCGGACTATGCCCAAGTCGAACGCGTCGACATCGAGCCGCATCAGGGCGGTTACGCCGGCTTCGAAATCGTCGCGTAACGACTGCCGCTTTGGCTGTTGCGCGCCGGCTTGCGATTCGCTCCGGAGCAGGACTGATTGCGCGACAGTTTGCACGAAGCGCCGGCAATGGCATCATACGGAAACCAGCTATCCGACCAGGTTACGCACATCAGCATGTTTAAGCTAATGCAGTTCAATATGCAGTTCGGCCAGATGTGGGATGAGAACAATATCTATAACGCGCCGATAGACCTCGACCTCACGATAGGAGAAATTCGCCGCCGCGATGCCGACATCGTCATGCTGCAAGAGGTGGAACATGCGCAGCCCGGCGGCTTGCAGATCGAGCCGCCGCCCAATTACACGCGACTGAAGGCCGCCCTCGAGGGCTATCACAGCTACTTTTCGTACCCGAAGGCCGATCCGCGCGAACTGCCTTTCGGCATAGGCTTGGCGATATTCTCGAAGACGCCGCTGCACGACATCTACCGTTGCGACCTGCCCTCGCCGCCCATCGAGTTCGAATTCGAAGGCGAGAAGAAGACGCCCACCGACCGTTTGCTCATCGGCGCAAAAACCGTGGTGGACGGACAAGAACTGCAGCTCTTCAACACCCATCTGCTGGCGTATTTCATGCTCAACTCATCGGGCGAAGCGCATCCCGAACAACGCCGGCTCCTCGTCGAACAGGTGCGCCGCACCAACGGCCCCGCACTGATCGCGGGAGACTTCAACGCCAGCAATTGCGCATCGCTGGTGCGCCAGTTCTCCGACGCGGGTTTCCAGACCGTGCAAGACACCGAGGTCACCTGGCGCTTCCGGCCCTATGTGCTCGACCATGTCTTCTACAGCAGGCATTTGCGCCCAGTACGCCACGCCGTGGAACCGACCATCGCCTCAGACCATCACATCCTGGTCGCGGAGTTCGAGTTCAAGGAATAGTTTCAGGCCGGGCCGGGCTTCTGAATCATCGCCAATCCATCACTCCAGCACCCTGCCCCGCATACTCTTCAATGCCCCGCGCTTCGCCTTGCTGTCCATGCGCTTCTTCTGCGAACTGCGCGTCGGTTTGGTCGCGCGCCGCTCCGCAGGCAGCACCGCGATGCTCTGCACCAATTCCTTCAGGCGACGCAGCGCCTCGGTGCGATTCTTTTCCTGGCTGCGGGATTCCTGCGCCTTGATGACGACCACGCCGTCCTTGGTGATGCGCTGGTCGCTCAGTTGCAGCAGGCGCTGCTTGAATTCCAGCGGCAGCGACGAGGCACCGATATCGAAACGCAGATGCACCGCGCTCGACACCTTGTTGACGTTCTGCCCGCCCGCACCCTGCGCGCGCACGGCGGTCATCTCGATCTCGTGATCGGCAATCAGGACGTTGTGCGCGATATAGAGCATGCGAAGGCTAAAATAGAACTCGCGAAGTGATCCGTTCGCATCCTCGCCCGCTTGCGGGAGAGGATGAGGAGAGGGAAACGGTCATGGAAAATCTCATAATCAGAGGTGACATACCTGCCATGACCGTTAGGCCGGCGACAGCATCGCCAGTCCCCAGCCCACACCGAAGCCGGTCACTTCGGACGCGACGATGCCCAAGCCCCCATCGCAGCGGCTGGACGACAGGTCCACATGCAGCCAAGGTGTGTCGTGCTCGACAAAGCGTTTGAGGAAGCGCGTCGCGAGGATGTGGTCGGCCTCGCCCGCCAGCGTGCACTGCTTGATGTCGGCGACCTTGGAATCGAGTTCGGCTTCGTAGTCCTCATCCTGCGGGAAGGCGCACAGGCGCTCGCCGGTTTGTTTCCCCGTGCTCACCGCGCGCTGCGCCAACTCGTCGCTGGTGGCGAACACGCCAGAGTAGCGCGCGCCCAGCGCGGTCGCCATGCTGCCGGTCAGCGTCGCGAAATCGATCATCATGTCCGGCTTCGCGCGCGAAGCCAGCGTCAGCGTATCGGCCAGCACCATGCGACCCTCGGCGTCGGTGTGGATGATCTCGATGCTGGTGCCGTTCAGCGCCTTGACGATGTCGTTCTGCTTGTAGGCCTTGGGGCTGATGTGGTTCTGCGCCAGCGCCAGCCAGCAGTCGATGTTCACCGCCAGCTTCTGTTCGCTCGCCGCGAGCAGGATGCCGAGCGCGACCGCGGAGCCGTTCATGTCCTCGTGCATGTTGTGCATGTAGCGCGAAGGCTTCAGGTTGTGGCCGCCGGTGTCGAAGCAGATGCCCTTGCCGACCAGCGCGACGGTACGCTTCGCCTTCGGATGCTTGTACGACAGATGCACGATGGCCGCATCCTCCGGATCGCTGCCCTGCGCCACCGCGACGAACGCGCCTGCGCCCATCTTGCGCAGCTTCTTCATGTCGAACTCTTCGTGCTTCCAGCCGTTGTCCTGCGCCAGCGCCCTGATGCGAGTGCGGTACATGCCCGGCGTCAGCTCGTTCGGCGGCAGGATAGTCAGCTCGCGGCACAGCAGGTTGCCTTCCGCCTGCGCGCGCAAGGCGTCGAACGGCTTCTTGTCGATGCCGCCGACCAACGAAATCTTTTGCAACGGCTTGCGCTCGTCCTTCTTCTTGTGCACCGGCAACAGCGCGCTATTCACCCAAGCGCCGTACACCGCCAGTTCGGCGGCGCGCTGCGCCGTCGCACCGGACACATGGATCGCCAGCGCCTTCGGCTGCTCGTCCAGCAGCAATTGCAGCGCCTTGCGCACCAGCACCTGCTGCGCAAACGTGTCTTTGTCCGCATCCAGCATCGCCCAGGCCACCAGCGTCCCGTCCGCCGCATTCGCCGCGACCGGCGACTTCGCCAGTTCTTCCGCCTTCATGTCGCGGCGCTTGAGCACTGCGGCGAGCAGGTCGCCGTGCGGCGCATCTTTCGGCAGGGTCTTGCCCTTGGGAAGGACGATCAGTTGATGGGAGGCGGAAAGGGTGTTCGAAAAAGTCAGTTGGGCGAGGGGCATTATTTTCTCCGAGAATCGTACATGGATTATACGAGCATCCGCGTTTCAATATACCCCACGCCACCTGTCGCCGATCCACGCGAATGCTCGCTTATAATCTGACCTCCTAATAAATTAGCCAGCATCGACCACTGGATACATGAAAGAAAAATACAAATGAATTTTTCCAAGATTATTCGCTTTGCCATCGGCATGACTGTATGTGGTTGCGCTCTAGCGACGGATGATTTCCCAGAGGGATACATCAAAAGACAGCTTGAGGCCGCAAAGACGCCTGTTGACGTCAATATAGCTGATCTCAAATCCGGTGAACTGATGAGTGTGCAGTATCTGAACAGGCCTGTTTGGATTTATCGACGCACACCCCTAGATAAAGAATATCTGACAAAACACGATAGCTCCTTGCTAGCCGACCCCGAGGGCAAAAATTCAATCCCGTCTATTGAAGCATCATACGGATCGACCTCTTCCTATGTTTGGTCTCGACTCCTACTCGCAGGCCAATCCATGATTGATACGACGCCTAGTCGCTCATTGAATGATGAGTACTTTGTGGTAGGGGGCTGGAGCCCTCTTTCTGGCTGTATGTTGACCTACCAATCTTCGGAAGAACGTCCAAAATCAACCGCCATCTTTCATGACCCATGCTCGGGTGCATCCTTCGATACTGCAGGAAGAATCCTCAAAGGTACGCAGACCAGTTACAACTTATACCTCCTACCTTATAAATTTATAAACAAAACAACCTTGTCAATCGGGCTAAATAACTCAATGACTCTTCCCGAAATTCGGACTCCGGCAAGGGCATACCCAGAAATGACTCCTACCGAAAGGCTTATTACCGCCTGTCGTTACAACGATTTGGAAGCTGCAAAACAAGCACTGAAAGACGGAGCCAATGCAAATTACTTTGAAATAGGGAAAGGCAGCCCACTTGATGCAGCAATTATTGGCAGTTCAATGAAAGTCATTGACTTTCTTATTGCCAATGGTGCCAAACCAACCCCAAATTCGTTAAATGCGGCCCGTTTTATAGGTCGAACCGATTTGATACAGGTAATTAGTAAGATGCAGTAGCCGGACCTTGACTAGATGCCCCACGAACACCCAATCCTTGCCCAGTCTGCGCCCTACCCTGTGCTAGCATTACGCCCCTGAAAAGCGTCGCCCGACGCCGTAATACGAAGAATCACACCATGCGCCAATACCTCGATTTAATGCAGCACGTCCTCGACCACGGAACGACAAAATCAGACCGCACCGGCACCGGCACGACCAGCGTGTTCGGCTACCAGATGCGCTTCGATCTCTCCGAGGGCTTTCCGCTGGTCACCACGAAGAAGTGCCACCTGAAATCCATCGTTCATGAACTGCTGTGGTTCTTGCAGGGCAGCACCAACACCAAATACCTCAAGGACAACGGCGTTTCGATCTGGGACGAATGGGCGGACGAGAGCGGCAACCTCGGGCCGGTGTACGGCAAGCAGTGGCGCTCATGGGAGGCGGTGGATGGGCGCGTAATCGACCAGATCAAGATCGCGGTGGATCAGTTGAAGAACAACCCAGATTCGCGCCGCATCATCGTCTCGGCCTGGAACGTGGGCGAGCTGGACCGGATGGCGCTGGCACCCTGCCATGCGTTCTTCCAGTTCTACGTCGCCGATGGCAAGCTGTCCTGCCAGCTCTACCAGCGCAGCGCCGACATCTTCCTCGGCGTGCCGTTCAACATCGCCTCGTATGCCTTGCTGACGATGATGATGGCGCAGGTGTGCGGGCTGGAATACGGCGACTTCGTGCACACCTTCGGCGACGCGCACCTGTATTCCAACCACATGGAGCAGACCGCACTGCAACTGTCGCGCGAGCCGCGCGCGCTGCCGACGATGAAGATCAACCCTGAAGTGAAAGACATCTTCGGCTTCAGGTTCGATGACTTCACGCTGGAAGGCTACGACCCGCATCCGGCGATCAAGGCGCCGGTGGCGGTCTAGTCCAACGCAATGAACCCGGATCGTTCATTAGGCCGTCATACCGGCGAAGGCCGGTATCCAGCGATGAAAAATCCGCCGCGAAGCGGACAAAGCCCTGATTTTGTCCCACTTGCGTGGGAAATTTTTAATCATTCTAGATTCCGGCCTTCGCCGGAATGACGTAGTTTTTCTAACGGATAATCTGGGATGAACGCCTCCCCTCTCGCGAACAGTGCACTCGACGACAAGCAGTTGCTGAAGCTGCTGGCCGAGCTGAAGCGCATACGCGCGAAGGTCAAGAAGACGCAGAAGGCCTGTCTCGAAGCATGGCAGCCGCATATCCACTGGCGCGGCTTCAAACCCTCCGCGCAGAACATGGCGGCCTACATCGGGCTGCGCCGCCAGGACCTGCGGCCCGTACAGGCGCAACTCGCCGCCCTCGGCCTGTCGTCGCTCGGGCGCACCGAGGAGCATGTGCTCGCGAACCTGGAGGCCGTCATCCAGGCGCTGAAGGCGCTGACCGGCGAGCGTCCAGAATCGAAGAAGATACAGTCCACCGCCAACGCCTTTGCCAAGACCGCCGCCCACCTGAACAAGCTGACCAAACGGCTGCTGGGCAACGCACCGAAAAACCGCACGGTGCGCATCATGGTGACGCTGCCCGGCGAGGCCGCCACGGACTATGGGTTCGTCAGGGAACTGGTCAAGCGCGGCATGGATTCCGCCCGCATCAACTGCGCGCACGACACGCCGGAGAGCTGGCGCAAGATGGCGGCCTTCGTCCGTCAGGCGGAGAAGGAGACCGGACGTTCCTGCAAGATACTGATGGACCTCGCGGGACAGAAACTGCGCACCGGCCCGGTCGCGTTCGACCACGGCGTGGTCCGCCTCAAGCCGCGGCGCGACAGCCGCGGCTCCTTCCTCGAATCCGCGACGGTGGTGCTGGATGCCGGCGGCGCGCCGGGCCGCGAAGCCATCAAGGACGTGCTAGGCAACCGCTTGCCGGCGCGAGTGAGCGTCGATCCCGCGTGGCTGAAGCGACTGAAGAAGGGCGACAAGATTTCGCTGACCGACCTGCGCGGCAAGGCGGTCACGCTGATTGTGGAAGAGCGGCTGTCCAAACTCGAAGTGCTCGCCTCGTCGCGCAACTCCGCGTATCTGGAAGAGGGCAGCGTGCTGCGCCATGCGGACGCCGAATGCAAGGCGGGCGCGGTGATCGCGCCGCCGGTCGACATCCTGTTGCGCATCGGCGACATGCTGCAACTGACCCGCAAGCCGCTGCCGGGCGAACCGGCCAAGATCGACGAGGCGAACGGCCGCCTTATCCCCGCCCATATCTCCTGCGCGGAGCCGGCCATCTTCGACTGTCTCAAGAAGGGCCAGCGGGTGCTGATCGACGACGGCCATATCTGCGCCGAAGTCGCCGAGTTGAACGACGAAGGCGCGCTACTGAAGATCACCCGCGCCCGCTCGCAGGGATCGAAGCTCGCGCCCGAGAAGGGGCTGAACTTCCCGGACACCAACATCGCCCTGCCCGCGCTCACAGGGAAGGATCGCGAGGACCTGGACTGCATCGTCAAGCATGCCGACATCGTCGGCTATTCCTTCGTCCAGTCCGGCGAAGACATGCAGTTGCTGATAGCCGAACTGGCGAAGCGCGGCGCGGACAAGCTGGGCATCGTCGCCAAGATCGAGACCAAACTCGCATTGAAGAACCTGCCCGAGATCATCATCCGCAGCGCGGGCAGCCACCCGTTCGGCGTGATGATCGCGCGCGGCGACCTGGCCGTCGAACTGGGCTATGAGCAGCTGGCCGAAACCCAGGAAGAAATCATGTGGCTGTGCGAGGCGGCCCAGGTGCCGGTGATCTGGGCGACGCAGGTGCTGGAAGGGCTGGTCAAACAGAACATGCTGACCCGCGCCGAAGTCACCGATGCCGCGATGGCGGAACGCGCCGAATGCATCATGCTGAACAAGGGGCCGTTCGTGCTGGACGCGATCGCGGTGCTGGACATCATCGTCGCCAGCATGCACTCCCACCAGAAAAAGAAAAGCTCGCAGATGCGCGCGCTGCAGTGGTGAGGCCGTCATACCGGCGAATAACCAGCGACTTGGCTGGCGTTGTTTGCCAGCTTAGTCGAATGGCTAGTAGTTCCATCAGGCCGGTATCCAGCAATGAAAAAATACGCCGCGTAGCGGACAAACTCATATTTTGACCCACTTGCGTGGGAAACTATAATTGTTCTGGATTCCGGCCTTCGCCGGAATGACGTAAATTTTTCTAATGGACAATCTGGGATAATCCCGCATCCCAATCGACCCGAGCTTTTCCGATGACCACCAACCTAACCCCTCGTCTCTCCATCATCGTCGCGATGGCGAAGAACCGCACCATAGGCGTGGACAACACGCTGCCCTGGCGCTGCCCGGAAGACCTGAAGCACTTCAAGGCTCTGACGATGGGGCATCACATGATCATGGGGCGCAAGACCTACGACTCCATCGGCAAGCCGCTGCCGGGGCGCACGACGGTGGTGGTCACGCGCAACCGCGACCTGCAGGTTCCCGGCTGCGTGACGACCCATACGCTGGAGCAGTCCATCGCGGCTTGTGCCGGCGACGAAATGGCATTCATCGTCGGCGGCGCGGAGCTTTACGCGCAGGCGCTGCCGCTGGTGGACACGCTGTACATCACCGAGATCCAGCAGGACATCGAGGGCGACGCGCACTTCCCGGAATTCGACAAGACCGAGTGGCAGGAAGTCTCGCGCGAGATGCGCATACAGGAAACGCCGCAGCCGCTGGAATACCACTTCGTTTGCTATCGGCGTAAGTAATCAGTCCGTTCGGCCTGAGCATGTCGAAGGCCGCAATCCTTTCATCACGGATAATCCGATAGGCCGTCATCGATGGAGCTACCAGCCACTCGACTAAGCCCGCAAGCGGGCAAGTCGCTGGTTATCCGGTGGAAGCCGGAATGACGGCCTGATGCAAATGCCCTCTCGGTCAGGCGATCCTGAAGCGGCCGGCCAGCTCGTCCAGTTGCCGGCTTAGCTTGGCCATCTCCTGGGCAGAGGACGCCGTCTGGGCAGAAGCGATGGTGTTCTCTTCGGTGCCCTGAGCGATGTTCTCGATGCGCCTTGCAATGTCGCGCGCGGCAAGCGATTGTTCCTGAATTGCGGCGTTGATGTCGTCCACCGCGTGCGCCGCCTGTTGGGCGGCATCGCGGATGCTGCCGACCGAGTCGCCCGCCTTCCGGGCCAGGCCTACGCCCTCGTTGACGCGCGCCACGCCCACTTCCATTTCCTTCACCGCCAGCGTGGTGCCTTCCTGTATCTTGCCTATCATGCCGGTGATCTCGGTGGTGGAGGTCGCGGTGCGCTCCGCCAGCTTGCGAACTTCGTCGGCCACCACGGCGAAGCCGCGCCCCTGCTCGCCCGCACGCGCCGCCTCGATGGCCGCATTCAACGCCAGCAAATTGGTCTGATCGGCGATCTCGCGTATGGAGCTGGCGATACTGGAAATCTGCATGGAGTATTTTTCCAGTCCGCGTATGGTCGTCGCCACGCTATTCACCGCCGTGGCGATGTTCTCCATCTCGGTCGCGGCACTATGAATAATGCGCCCGCCCTCGCTGGCCTGTTCGCTCGATGTCTGGCTGACGCGATGCGCATCGTTCGCATTTTCGCTGACATGATCGATGGAAACGGAAAGCTGCTCCATCGCAGCCGCCATACCGGAAGCATCGTCCGACTGCCGCTCAGTCACCCTCGAACTGTTCTGCGCCGAGACGGAAACCAGGTTCGAATTCTCGTTAAGCGCGGTTATCCCCTCGCGCACGCTGGCGATCAGTTCGTGCAGGTTGTTGCGCATCACGGAAAGCGAAGCGACCAAGCCCCCCATCTCGTCCTTGGACGCCGCCGGCAAGGGGCGGGTCAGGTCGCCAGCCGCAATGGATTTTGCGGCCTCCTGCGCCTCGTTGAGGCCTTGCTTGACCTTGCGAATGATCATGTAGGACTGCAGCAGCAAGCCCAGCGAGCCGATCATGATCAGCACGGCAAAAATCATCAGGCCGACTTCGGAAGTGTGCTGCGATTTTTCGAACTCGGCCCTGGCGACCTCGGTCTGGTAGACGATCAATGTATCCATCGCATCATCCAGCGCCTGACGCTCCTCGCGCCCGGCCTTGAGATATCCGGCGAGTATCGAGGGGCTGAAATTTCTCGACCGCAATGCAGCCTCCGCCTCATCCTGTTTTGCGCGCCACGCCGAACGAGCGGCTTCGACATTCGCCGCAAGGACTTTTTCTTCCCCGGTCAGATAAGTGGCCATGAACTTCTTCCACAGTTCATCCACCTCCCCACGCCGCGCGCCCACCGCATCCAGATGCACTTCGAGCGGATGTTCGTGTATGGCGGAAACCGGTCCGGCCGGATCGTGCTGGAACGCCAGCAACAATTCGGTATAGGCCTTGCGCGTATCGGCATCGATCTTGCCGAGGTCGTACATCGGCACGGCGCGATCTTCATACACCGTCTTGAGCGCGGCGGAAGAAGTGGACAAACCATACCATCCGACCGCGATGGCCACCACGAACCCGGCCAGTCCGCTGCCGGCCAGCAGCCACAGCCGCGACACGATGCGCATGCCGCCGAACTTGCGTGCCATCCTGGCCAGCGCGTTATTGCTGACCACCTGACCTTCGTCCAGCCGGCTCGAACTGTCGCGGCGCATGCGCGCGTAGAGCTCCTCGGCGGCAGTCACTTCCTGGCGCGTAGCGGCGACACGCACCGAGACATAACCCGTTCCGTCGGCCAGCGGCGACGCATAGGCGCGCACCCAGTAATGGTCGCCGTTCTTGCACCGGTTCTTCACCAGCCCGGTCCACGGACGGCCTTGCTTCAGGGTGTCCCACAGATCGCGGAATGCCTCCTCCGGCATATCTGGATGGCGCACGATGTTGTGCGGCTGCCCGATCAACTCTTCGCGCGTGAAACCGGAAAGCTCGACGAATGCATCATTGGCGCTGGTGATCTGGCCTTTGAGGTTGGTATAGGAGATGACAGTCCTTCCTTGTGGGAAAGGATGTTCGCGACCAGAAACAGGCTGATTGTTACGCATGTAAACCCCCGAGCGATTGTTTTTTGATTTGGCGCTATTGCGCTGATTTTTTAGCAGTATATAGAATAAGAAAATAATAATACTCAAATATATTGCTCGAAAAATCCCGGCAAGTTCGACCGGGAATCGAGACCATTCCCGACCGGATCACAAGCACGCAAGAATCGAGCCATCGGCTCCGGTATAATCGCGCCGCATGTCAAACCATAATCCTCCCCTCGAATTACTCGAACTCCTCGCCCCGGCAAAGACCGCCGCCATCGGACGCGAAGCCGTGACGCACGGCGCGGACGCGGTCTATATCGGCGGGCCGTCGTTCGGCGCGCGCGACAAGGCGGGCAATGCTATGGAGGACATCGCCGGGCTGGTCGAATTCGCGCACCGTTACCGCGCGAAGATCTTCGTCACGCTGAACACCATATTGCACGACGCCGAACTCGAAACGGCGCGCAAGCTCGCGTGGGATTGCTGGGATGCCGGCGTCGATGCGCTGATCGTGCAGGACATGGGACTGCTGGAACTCGACCTGCCGCCTATAGACCTGCACGCCTCGACCCAGTGCGACATCCGCACGCCGGAGAAGGCGAAATTTCTGTCCGATGTCGGCTTCTCGCAGATCGTGCTGGCGCGCGAACTGACGGTCTCGGAGATCGCGAAGGTGCGCGCCGCGGTGCCCGCCGACACCGTGATCGAGCACTTCATCCACGGCGCGCTGTGCGTCGCCTACTCCGGCCAATGCAACATCAGCCATGCGCACACCGGGCGCTCTGCGAACCGCGGCGACTGCTCGCAGGCCTGCCGCCTGCCCTACACGCTGACCGACGCGCAGGGCCGCGTGGTCGCGTACGACAAGCACCTGCTGTCGGTGAAGGACAACAACCAGAGCGCGAACCTGCGCGCGTTGATCGCCGCGGGCGTGCGCAGCTTCAAGATCGAGGGGCGCTACAAGGATGCGGCTTACGTGAAGAACATCACCGGCCACTATCGCATGCTGCTCGACGAGATACTGGAAGAACGCAGCGACCTCTCGCGCGCGTCCAGCGGACGCACGAAGCTGCTGTTCACGCCCAACCCGGACAAGACCTTCCATCGCGGAGCGACGGACTATTTCACCAACGGCCGCAAGGCCAACATCGGTGCGTTCGACACCCCGACCTTCGTCGGCCTCGAACTGGGCGAGGTCACGCAAGTCGGCGACAAGTGGTTCGAGATGGAGTCGAACGAAGCGCTAGCGAACAGCGACGGCCTGAACTATCAGCACAAGCGTGTAGTACACGGCTTGCAGGCAAACATCGTCGAAAACAAAGGCAAGGTGTGGCGCGTGTTCCCGAACGAGCCCATGCATACGCTGGAAGGACTGCGCCCCGGCGTGGTCATCAGCCGCAACCGCGACCACGCCTGGGAACAGGCGCTGGCGAAGAAGTCAGCAGAACGGCGCATAGGCGTGAGCGCAGCCTTCGCAGAAACTGCCGAAGGGTTTTCGCTGACGCTGCGGGACGAGGACGGCATCGAAGCTACCGCGAGCATCGCCTTCGACAAGCAAGCCGCACAACACCCGGCCGAGGCGAAAAAGAGTCTGCGCGAACAGCTCGACCGCTTCGGCAGCAGCGATTTCGAGTTGCGCCCACCGTCCCCTCTCCCTTGCAGGGAGAGGGCTAGGGAGAGGGTAGAAACTCTGCCACTCAACGACTCTACCCCCACCCCAACCCTCCCCCTGCAAGGGGGAGGGAGTGATTCCGCTCCCATCACAATTAACTGGTCCCAGCCCTGGTTCGTCCCCGGCTCTGCGATCAACAAGCTGCGCCGCGATGCGGTGGGGAAGCTCGAAGCTGCCCGCCTCGCCGCCCATGTCCGCCCGCAGCGCAAGGCCGCGTGCGGAGGGGTGGCGGCACAGCCGCCGGGAACCCACCGGCCTACCCCTTGCGGGTGCGCAGAGCCGCCCGCGCAGTATCCGGAAGAGTCGCTATCCTTCCTCGCCAACGTCTACAACAGCGCGGCGCGGGCCTTCTACGCGAAGCACGGCGTCAGGGTGGTCGCGGCGGCCTACGAGTCGCACCGCGAGACCGGCGAAGTCTCGCTGATGGTCACGCGCCACTGCATACGCTACTCGATGAGCCTGTGCCCCAAGCAGGCCAAGGGCGTGGTCGGCGTGCAGGGGCAGGTGCGCGCCGAGCCGATGACGCTGGTCAACGGCAGCGAGCAGCTGCGGCTGGAGTTCGACTGCAAGGCTTGCGAGATGCATGTGATCGGCAAGATCAAGAAACACATCCTGAAAATGCCATCTCCGACTTCGGTTCCAGTGATGTTTCATCCGCGCCGCCCGCCCGCCGGTTGAATGGCGTAAACTGGCTGCGAGCAGGGATTATTTGAAGCATGCACGCCATGAGCACAACAAATACAACCGACCCGAAGAGTTACATGAGCATCGCAAAATCGCTGACATGGCGTTACGCGATCGCGCTGTCCCTGGTGGCGACGCTGTCGACGGCTGCATGGCTCAGCCTGGACCTTGTAATCTCCGAGCAGCAGAGCACGGCGGCGGTGGTCAATGTGAGCGGCCGGCAGCGCATGCTCAGCCAGCGCACCGCGCTGTACTCGAATCTGCTGGTGCATGCGCGCAAGACCGAGCGGCCGGGCATACGCGCGAAGCTGAAAGAGGCTGTCGATCTGCTGGACGCTTCGCATCAGGGCCTGACGCATGGCGACAAGGCCATGGGGCTGCCCGACACCATGTCCCCCGCAGTGCACGCGATGTACTTCGACGGCCCGGACCCGCTCGACGTGCAAGTAGAAACCTATATCAAAACGGTTCGCGACCTGCTGTTGCAAGACGATGCCGCATTGATGCCGGACAACCCCTTGCTGCAATACATCACCCGAACCGCGCCGACCACGCTGGTCTACGCGCTCGACCGGATGGTGCAGCAATATCAACTGGAAGGCGAGGCATCCGTGGCTCGCCTGCAGAAAGCCGAAACGATATTCTGGGTCGTCACGCTGTTGTTGTTGATACTGGAAGCGGCGCTGATTTTTCATCCTTTTACACGGCACGTCAGAAACATCATCGGCAAGTTGCAGAGCGTGACCGGGGAACTGCGATTGCAGCAGGAACATCTCGAGGAATCGGTCAGGCAACGCACGCTGGACCTGGAAAACAGAAGCAAGGAACTGGCCGAGAGCGAGGAGAAATTTCGCCGGATCGGCACTTCGGCGCAAGACGCCATCATGATCGTGGGCGCGGATGAAAAGGTAACCTACTGGAACCCCGCTGCCGAAAAGATTTTCGGTTACCCAGCGGACGAAGCCATCGGCAAGAACATGCACGCCCTGCTTACGCCCGCGCACTATCTCGATGCGGCGCATAGCGGCTTCGGCCATTTCCGGCATTCCGGCGAAGGGCCTGTCATAGGCAAGACGTTCGAGATCACCGCATTGCGCAAGAGCGGCGAAGCCTTCCCCGTCGAGCTGTCGATTTCCGCGTTCAAGTTGCAGGATGGCTGGTACGCGCTGGGCATCATTCGCGACATCACCGAACGCAAGCTTTCCGAAGAGAACCTGCGCATTATCGCCAGCGTTTTCGGCAACAGCCAGGAAGCCATCCTGATTACCGATGCCAACAACAGCATTGTGGACGTCAACCCGGCCTTCATCCATATCACCGGCTACAGCCGCGATGAGGTGCTGGGCCGCGATCCGAAGCTGCTGAATTCGGGACATCACGACAGCGACTTCTACGCCGCGATGTGGCAAGACCTGAAAGAGAAAAGAAGCTGGCGCGGCGAAATCTGGAACCGCCGCAAATCCGGCGAAATTTATGCGGAACTGCTCTCGATTTCGGTCATCAGCGACGACAACGGCAAAGCGCAACGCTACGTCGGCGTGTTCTCGGATATCAGCAATCTCAAGGCCCACGAAGCCGAACTGAACCGCATCGCCCATTACGATGCGCTGACCGGCATTCCCAACCGGATGCTGCTGGCCGACCGCATGAAGCAGGCCATCGCGCACACGATGCGCGAACAGCTCATGGTGGCGGTCTGCTATCTCGATCTCGACGGCTTCAAGGGCATCAACGACACCATGGGGCACGATGCGGGCGACCTGGTGTTGATTGAGGTGGCCAAGCGACTCAAGAGCACCATACGCGGCGGCGACACCGTCGCCCGTCTGGGCGGAGACGAATTCGTGGTGGTGCTGCTCGATCTGGAGAGAGGCGATGAGTGCGTGGCGACGCTTGAGCGTTTGCTTGCAGCGATCTCTGCGCCGATGACGATCAAGGACAGCACGCTGGCGCTGAGCACCAGCATCGGCGTCAGCATCTATCCGCTGGACGATGAAGATCCCGACACGCTGCTGCGGCATGCCGACCAGGCCATGTACATGGCCAAACAATCCGGCAAAAACCGCTTCCATATTTACGATCCCGCGCTGGACATGCACACCCGCAACCAGAACGAATTCCTGAACAATATCCGCTACGGACTGGAGCACGAACAGTTCGAACTGCACTACCAGCCTAAAATCGACTTGCGCACCAAACAACTGGCCGGCGTGGAAGCGCTGATCCGCTGGCGGCACCCAGAACGCGGCCTGCTTTTCCCGGCAGAGTTCCTGCGCCCCGTCGAGAACACCGAACTCGACATCGAAATCGGCGATTGGGTGATCGCCACGGCGCTTACCCAAATCGACCGCTGGCGCCGCGCCGGGCTGGACATCGAAGTCAGCATCAATATTTCGGCCTACCATCTGGAATTCCGCGGCTTCGCGGAAAAGTTGCACCAGCATCTGGCGCATTACCCTGACCTGCCGTCGGGCAGGATGCAGATCGAAGTGCTGGAAACGGTGGCGCTCAAGGACATCGCCATCGTGCGCGAAGTGCTCGAAACCTGCCGCAACTTCGGCGTGCGATTCGCCCTGGACGATTTCGGCACCGGCTACTCTTCGCTGTCCTACCTCAGCGGCCTGCCGGTGGACGTGCTCAAGATAGACCAGTCCTTCGTGCGTGACATGCTGGAAGACAAGGGCGACATGGCCATCGTTCAGGGCATTATCGCCTTGGCCCAGGCCTTCGACAGGCAGACCGTAGCCGAAGGCATCGAGACCGAAGCACATTACCGGGCCTTGCTCGACATGGGCTGCGAACTGGGCCAGGGATACGGCATCGCCCGCCCGATGCCGGCGGACGAACTGGCCCGCTGGCGGGCCGGATAATGCCGGTCTCTGGTAGAATAAAACATGTTCAAGTAGAGATATAAACCTTATCCCATCCGCGTTCTGGTTCATCTTTACTGCCAGAAAGGACTCGTTGTGAATGCAGCTGCATCCCTGCGCCAGGCGCTGGATCACCTTGGCACATTGCCTCCCATCCCGCGCATCGCGCAAAAAATTCTTTCGCTGAAAATTAACAGCGACGAGGGCGAACGGATATTGCTCGAGTTGATCGAAAAAGATCCTCCCATCCTGACCAAGGTCATCGGCCTGGCCAATTCGCCCTTGTTCGGCACGGGCCGGAAAATCCTGAGCCTGCACGAGGCAGCAACCATACTCGGCAGCAAACGCATCAAAATGGTCGCCCTCAGTTTCGCGATGATGTCGTCCATGACCAGAAAACCGGCCGGACAGCTGGACATTCAGGGCTTATGGCAGCACAGCCTGTCCGTCGCCATGACCATGGATACCCTGGCCCGCCTGATGCCGCGCGAGCTTCGCCCCTCGGACGAAGAAATCTATCTCGCCGGATTGCTGCACGACATCGGCTTTCTGGTGCTGGACTACCTCGACCCCCGACTCAGCAATGCATTCCATGCCCGTCTGGCCGCAGAGCCACCGTGTACGGTGGAAGAAGCCGAAGCGACAATGCTGGAAACCAGCCACGGCGAACTGGGCGCCGAACTCGGTCGCCACTGGAACCTGCCGGAAACCATTATTTCCGTGCTGCATTACCACCACAACCCAAGCGACCAACGGGCAGCCTCAGGACAGCCGCTGGTTGCAATGACCAACCTTGCGGAAAAGCTGCTGCCCACGTTCGGTATGGTCGAGCCAGTGCCTATGGATATTGCCGACGAAGAGTGGCAATCTCTCGGCATCGATCCGCTGAAAGCGGACGAGGTCAGAATCAAGGTCCAAGAGCACATCAGGAATGTGACCGCGGCGATCAACGACTGAGAACGGTTCACGGCAACACGGCCGACGCAACAACATGGATGGCAGGGGCGCGGCGCACCGTGCCCCACGATTCTATCCAACAATTGGAAAGGTCCCGATCGATGAAAGCTTTTGTCTGGAATGCCCGTTTCGAAACCGGCATCGCTTCGGTAGACGAACAACATCAGCGGCTGGTCGAAATCGTCAATCGCATCGGCAATGTGCTGATAGCCGGCAATGCCGACGAAGACTCTATCGGCAAGGTGTTTACCGAACTGGCCGGGTATGCGACCTACCATTTTGCCGACGAAGAACGCTTGATGGCCGAAACCGGAGTATCCGCCAGCCATATCGAGCTGCATCGGCAACACCATCGTCAATTCGTCGAGCAACTCACCAGCATGTGGAAGGGGCGCGCCGATCTCGGCAGCCCGGCCGAGGTGCTCCATGGATTCCTCTCATCATGGCTGACTTTCCACATTCTCGAAGAAGACCAGTCGATGGCGCGGCAAATCGCGCAGATACACCGTGGCGAGACGGCGGAAGAGGCGTTTCGGCAGGAACAGCTTCCTTCCGACCAGAGCAGCGCAGTGCTGCTGTCGGCGATGCACCAGCTCTATCGCGTGCTTTCGTTGCAGAACCAGGCGCTGGCCGAATCCAACACCCTGCTTGAACAGAAGGTGGACGAGCGCACCCGCGAACTGCTGCAATCCGGCAAGATGGCAGCCATCGGCCAGCTGGCAGCCGGAGTCGCCCATGAGATCAACAACCCCGTCGGCTTCGTCAATTCCAACCTCGCCACACTGCGCCGTTATGCCGCGCAATTGCTCGCTATCATCGACGCCTGCGCAGCCAGCCCGGCAGCCAATACCGAACTCGAAAAACATCTCGCCAGAAGCAAGACCGATCTCGCATTCCTACGCGAGGATCTGCCTGCGCTGCTCAATGAATCGCAAGAAGGACTAGATCGCGTCACACGCATCGTGCAGGCGCTCAAGGATTTCGCGCACGCCGATCCCACCGAGATGCAGGATTCGGATTTGCTGGCCGGACTGGAAAGCACACTCGATGTGGTCTGGAACGAGCTCAGGAACAAAGCGAAAATCGCGCGCGAGCTTGCCCCGCTGCCGCCGGTGCGCTGCATCCCCGGCCAGATCAACCAGGTCTTCATGAACCTGTTGCTCAACGCCGTGCAAGCCATCGAAAGCCGCGGCATCATCACACTGCAAAGCGGTCACGACGACAAGGGCGTGTGGATCGCCATCGCCGACAACGGCTGCGGCATGACGGAAGACGTGCGCAAACATCTGTTCGAACCATTCTTCACCACTCGGCCGGTAGGCCAGGGAACCGGCTTGGGCCTGTCCGTTTCCTGGGACATCGTCGTAAACAAACACGGCGGTCGCATCGACGTGGAAAGCGAACCCGGCAAAGGCAGCCGCTTCACGGTGTGGCTGCCGCTGAAATAACATCGCCCCAATAGAAACGTTAACGTGAAACTCGCGTAGCGATTCGTTCGCCTCCTCGCCCGCTTGCGGGAGAGGAGAGCATAGCGAGGAGCCGAGGTGAGGGAGAGCGTAGCGAGGGTTCCGGGCATGGCAAGTTTCATAATTAGGGGGACATACTTGCCATGCCCGTTAACAACATGACACCGGCCATCATACGCACCATGTAGATCATGCCCGGGGCCGCCGTCCAGGTTCGCGCATAACACCCCGCACCCCTCCCCGGAACCGGCCGGTCGATTCGGCTTCCCCCTAGAGGGTATTACCTGCATTCCCAGAGGCGAATGCTCCTTCGACTATCCCCCTGCCTGCGCTGAATAGGCAGAATGCCCCCACTCTGTAACATTGCTCCATGCCAGAAATACATTCCCGCCCCCCCGTTGAACCGATGGAGAATCGAATGAATCTTTTTGCGTCCCAGTTACCGATGCTGCTAACAGGCATAACCGTGTTGATAGCGGGAAAACTCATCAGCGCGGAACGAAAACAAAGCCGCAAAGCGGCATTCATTGAATGCCTGGGGTGTGTACTCGGTTTTCTGATTACCTTCAGCGTCGTAATCCTGGCATTCGCCAGCGTGTGATCCACGGTGCCGGCAGGCAACAAAAAAGGCAGCGCGATGCGCTGCCTTTTTTGTTGCTGCGACCCGCAAAACCTTACCTGACGCAATCCACGAAGTAGCGCTTCACGCCGTCCACTTCTTCGGCAACCAGCCCGTGGATATCGGTCTCGAAGCCGGGCAGACGCTGGCTGAAATCGCGGGCGAATTTCAGATAATCGACAATGGTCTTGTTGAATATCTCGCCGGGGATCAACAGCGGGATGCCCGGTGGATAAGGAGTCAGCAGCACGGCCGTGATGCGGCCTTCGAGCTGATCGATCTCGACGCGGTCGATCTCGTCGTGCGCCATTTTCGCAAACGCGTCGGACGGCTTCATCGCAGGCTGCATGTCGGACAAATACATCTCGGTGGTCATGCGCGCGACGTTGTGCTTGTTGTAGGCGTCGTGGATCTGCTGGCACAGGTCGCGCAACCCGACGCGTTCATAGCGCGGGTACTTGGCGGCGAATTCCGGCAGGATGCGCCAGATCGGCGCGTTCTTGTCGTAGTCGTCCTTGAACTGCTGCAACGCGGTCAGCAGCGTGTTCCAGCGGCCCTTGGTGATGCCGATGGTGAACATGATGAAGAACGAGTACAGGCCGCATTTCTCGACGATCACGCCGTGCTCGGACAAATACTTGGTCACCATGGACGCGGGGATACCGCTATCGGCGAAGTCGCCGTCCACATCCAGTCCGGGCGTGATGATGGTCGCCTTGATCGGGTCGAGCATATTGAAACCGTCCGCGAGTTTGCCGAAGCCGTGCCACTTGTCGGCGGCTTTCAGCACCCAGTCCTCGCGCGAACCGACACCTTCGTCGGCGATCACCTCCGGCCCCCACACCTTGAACCACCAGTCGCTGCCAAACTCCTCGTCCACCTTCTTCATCGCGCGGCGGAAGTCCATCGCCTCGGCGATGGACTCTTCAACCAGCGCGGTGCCACCCGGCGGCTCCATCATCGCCGCTGCCACGTCGCACGAGGCGATGATGGAATACTGCGGCGAAGTGGAGGTGTGCATCAGATAGGCTTCATTGAACACATGGCTGTTGAGCTTGCGACTCTTCGACTCGCGCACCAGGATCTGCGAGGCCTGCGACAGGCCCGCCAGCAGCTTGTGGGTGGACTGCGTCGCGAAGATCATCGACTCCTCCGCGCGCGGCCTGTCGCGACCGATCGCGTGCATGTCCTTGTAGAAATCGTGGAACGCCGCATGCGGCAGCCAGGCTTCATCGAAGTGCAGCGTGTCGATGCGGCCGTCCAGCATCTCCTTCAGCATCTCGACGTTGTACACCACGCCGTCGTAGGTACTCTGCGTGATCGTCAGGATGCGCGGCTTCTTGGTCTTGTCCTTGATGAAAGGATTCGCGTCGATCTTTTTCTGGATGTTCGCCGGCTCGAATTCCGATTTCGGGATCGGGCCGATGATGCCGTAGTGGTTGCGTGTCGGCGTCAGGAACACCGGCACCGCGCCGGTCATCATGATCGAGTGCAGGATGGACTTGTGGCAATTGCGGTCCACCACGACGATGTCGTCCGGCGCCACCGTCGAGTGCCACACGATCTTGTTCGAGGTCGAAGTGCCGTTCGTAACGAAGAACAGGTGATCTGCATTGAAAATACGCGCGGCGTTGCGTTCCGAGGCCGCGACCGGCCCGGTGTGATCGAGCAGTTGGCCGAGTTCGTCCACCGCATTGCACACGTCCGCGCGCAGCATGTTCTCGCCGAAGAACTGGTGGAACATCTGACCCACCGGCGACTTCAGGAACGCGACGCCGCCGGAGTGGCCGGGGCAGTGCCAGGAATACGAACCGTCCTGCGCGTAGTTCAGCAGCGCGCGGAAGAACGGCGGCGCGAGCGAATCGAGGTAGGACTTCGCCTCGCGGATGATGTGGCGCGCGACGAACTCCGGCGTGTCCTCGTGCATGTGAATAAAGCCGTGCAGCTCGCGCAGGATGTCGTTCGGGATATGGCGCGAGGTGCGCGTCTCGCCGTACAGGTAGATCGGGATGTCGGCGTTCTTGAAACGGATCTCCTCGACGAAAGCGCGCAGCGATTTCAACGCAACCTCGGTCTCCTCCTTGCTGCCCGCACCGAACTCCTCGTCGTCGATGGAGAGCAGGAACGCCGACGCGCGGCTCTGTTGCTGCGCGAACGAAGTCAGGTCACCGTAGCTGGTGACGCCCAGCACTTCCATACCCTCTTTCTCGATCGCCCCTGCAAGAGCGCGGATGCCGAGGCCGCTGGCGTTCTCAGAACGGAAGTCTTCGTCGATGATGACTATGGGAAACCTGAATTTCATTGCTTAACTCCCAGTGGGGATAACGATTTGGCGCGGATTGTCGCAGATTTCAAAGGCGGCGTGGCCCTATGTTGGGACAGCCGGAAGGGGATCAGTCCTGTGGCGGAAAAGAACTTTCCAGCGACGCAACCAACTCGGCCAGCACCGCGCGGAACTGCTGTTCGTCGCAGCCCATCAGCACCGCGTCTTCCAGTGCATCCTGACAGACCTGGCGGATCTCGACGATATTCTCCTGCATCACCTTGTTCTTCTCGATGCAGGCGATGACATCGCCCGCGGGCGAGCGCCAGACGATGGATTGCCGGTGCGACATGGATCAGGTCTTCGGCAGGGTCACGCCGACCTGCCCCTGATACTTACCGCCGCGGTCCTTGTACGAGGTCTCGCAGACTTCGTCGCTTTCGAAGAACAGCACCTGCGCCACGCCTTCGTTCGCGTAGATCTTCGCCGGCAGCGGCGTGGTGTTGGAGAACTCCAGCGTCACGTAGCCTTCCCATTCTGGCTCGAACGGCGTGACGTTGACGATGATGCCGCAGCGCGCGTAGGTGCTCTTGCCGAGACAGACGGTCAGCACGCTACGCGGAATCTTGAAGTATTCGACGGTACGCGCCAGCGCGAACGAGTTCGGCGGGATGATGCAGTAGTCGGCCTCGACGGTGACGAAGGAATTCGGGTCGAAGTTCTTGGGATCGACGATGGTGCTGTTGATGTTGGTAAACAGCTTGAATTCGCGCGAGCAGCGGATGTCGTAGCCGTAGCTCGACGTGCCGTAAGACACGATCTTGTGCCCGTTCGCTTCCTTGACCTGGTTGGGCTCGAACGGCGAAATCATGCCGTGCTGTTCGGCCATGCGCCGTATCCACTTGTCTGACTTGATACTCATCGTGCGTCCTTGAGAGGTTTGTGCGGGCGCGATTTTACCCCATAAACCCCGCTTGTCAGTCGTCCGGATCCGGATTCGGCTCGCGCACCTGGTTCAGCAGATCTTCAGCGTGCAGCTCGGTCTCGGCGAAGATCATCTTGACGACATACGACGCATCGCCAGAATGCTCGGCCCGCAACTCCTTGACGCGTGCCGCAGCGTCGCGATACGAGGCATGTTCTTCCAGCTTTTCCAGCATGCGGATCGGCCGTTCGGAGATTTTGAAAATGAAATAGGGCATGGTCGCTCGTGAGTTAGTCGCCGGATCAGGCGGGGGGACGTTTCATGAAATTGATCACGCTGGAGCCGGGTGCGGCCCGGCTCTCGCAGCTGCCTTCCCCGACGCCGGCATAGTGTTCGGCCTCGTGCAGCATGTTGATGACGTCCACATAGTGTTTCTGTTTCGCCATCGTCAGTGCGGTGTAGCCGCCCTCGTTCTTCGCCAGCACATCCGCGCCGGCGTTCAGCAGCGTGGCAACCACTTCCGCCTCGCCGTAGCCGGCCGCCAGCATCAGCGGCCGCACGCCGTAGCCGATGGAAGCTTCCATGTTCGCGCCGGCGGCGATCAGCGCCTGCACCACGTCGGCGAAGCCGCGTTTCTGTTCGGCGTTATAGACCGCATGGGCCAGCGCGGTCCAGCCGCGTTCGTCGGCCGCGTTGACGTCGGCGCCTGCCGTGATCAACGCCTGTACCGTCGCCAGTTCTCCGGCCTTCGCCGCTGCTATCAGATCATTGGACATCGAGCTTCCTGTAAGGTTATTTCTTGACGGTCTTCATCAGCGCGAGACGGATCGCCTCGGGCGTCTTCATGATGTTCATGAAGCTGTTGCTGCCCATCATGCTCAGATCGGGGAAGTTGATCGCGATGCGGAAGCGCGCATACAGCGCATACACCTTGTTGTCGGAGACCAACACCTCGTAGGGCAGATGCGCGGTGGACTTCATGTCGCGGAAATCGATCTCCTTCATGACGAACTGGTCGTCCATGTACTTGCCGTCGCCGCTGCCTTTCAGCGCCACGCCGAACACACTCTCCTTCTTGCCCGGCACATCGACGCGATAGACTTTGGATACGCCATTGCTGTTCTTCGCGAGCTTCGCGTCCACGGCCTGCACCGCTTCTTCGTAGCTGCCGTATTCGGCCAATTCGCTGGGCTCGTCGAAATACTCCATACCGATGGTGTAGTGGTACTTGCGCACCGACTTGGCGCTCATGCCGCCGGCGCCGAATTCCTCCACCCTGCCCAGCGCTGTTTCCAGCGCAGCCGACACGCCGGAGAGGTCGCCCTTCATGCGGTAGGCGTGCGACATATACACCGGGTTGGTGTAGCTGACCTGCACCTGGCCTGCACCTTCGGTGACCGATACGCGCTGCACCGCGCCGTAGCCGCCGAACTCGGAGGCCGCGGCGTTCTTCTTCAACTCGTCGCTGGTGACGACGATGATGTTCGCGCCGGCATAGGGCGCGTATTCGCCGACCACGGCGAAGCCGGCGGCAGCCAGCGCGCTCTTCGTCTGCGCCGATTTCTCGGCCACCGTCCCCGCCCCCTTGGAGCCCAGCACGAACGGTTTCAGCAACGCATCGGCAGCCTGTGCGCCAGTCGATACGAACATCAGCAATGCGGACAGCAACATACCCTTGAATCTCATCATGCCTCTCCTTACGTTGGTTGGACTACACGAAAAAACGGTTCAGGAATTCTGCGGATGGAACCACGCGAGCTTCTCGCGCAGCGTGACCACGCCGCCTACGATGATGAGCGTCGGCGCTTGCGGCTTCTCGCGTTCGGCGATGGCCGGCAGCGTCGCCAACGTACCAGTGATGACGCGCTGCGTGGGCTGTGTGCCGTGCTGCACGATCGCGATGGGCGTGGTGTCCGGCAAACCATGCTTGATGAGTTCGGCGCACAGCGTATCCAGCCCGTGCAGCCCCATGTAAACCACCACAGTCTGCTTCGGGCGAGCCAGCGCATCCCAGTCGAGATTCATCGTGCCATCCTTGAGGTGGCCGGTGACGAACATGCAAGACTGCGCGTAATCGCGATGCGTCAGCGGGATGCCCGCGTAGGACGCGACGCCGGAGGCCGCGGTGATGCCGGGCACGACCTGGAAGGCGATGCCTTCGGCCGCCAGCGTCTCAATCTCCTCGCCGCCGCGCCCGAAGATGAACGGGTCGCCGCCCTTGAGGCGCAGCACGCGCTTGCCCTCTTTCGCGAGGCGCACCAGCAGTTCGTTGATTTCTTCCTGCTGCAGCGTGTGGTCGTTGCGCTTCTTGCCGACGTAGATGCGTTCCGCGTCGCGGCGCGTCATCTCGACGATGGGCTTGGAGACCAGCGCGTCGTACACCACCACATCGGCCTTCTGCATCAGGCGCAGCGCGCGGAAGGTCAGCAGGTCGGGATCGCCGGGGCCCGCGCCGACGAGGTAGACCTCGCCGCGCTGGATGTTGTCCTCGTTCGCAAGCATCTGCTGCAGCATGGCTTCGGCGCTCGCCTCGTCGCCGGTCAGCACCTTCTCGGAAACCACGCCCTCGAACACGTTCTCCCAGAAGATGCGACGCTTGGCCGGGTTGATGACGGACTGCTTGACCTGCTCGCGGAAACGTTCGGCAAAGGCGGCCAGCTTGCTGTAGTTCTGCGGAATCACCGCCTCCAGCTTGCCGCGCATCATGCGTGTCAGCACCGGCGACGCGCCGCCGCTGGAGAACGCCACCATCAGCGGCGAGCGATCGAGGATGGCCGGCATGATGAAGCTGCACAGCTCGGGATCGTCCACGACGTTCACCGGAATGTTGCGCGCCTGCGCCAGTTCGGAGACCTGCTTGTTCACCTCGCGGTCGTTGGTCGCCGCGATCACCAGCGTCACGCCGTCCAGATGCGACGCATCGAATCGTGCGACGACGGCCTCGACCTTGGCGTTAGCCTGCAGGTCGTCGTCGATCTCGGGTGCGACCACGCGCACCATAGCACCCGCGTCGAGCAGCACTCCCGCCTTGCGCGAGCCGACCGAGCCGCCGCCAACCACGAGGCAGAGCTTGTTTTTTACATTGGCGAAAATCGGCAGAAAATCCATGTTCAATGCTCTTGGTAGGTCGGGTTAGCGTAAGCGTAACCCGACATTTATCGGTGAAGTCGGGTTACGGCCTGAAGGCCTAACCCGACCTACATGGTTTTATCCTTGTATCGACTTAAGAATCAGCGGTACCAGCGCCTCGGGCAGCTTGATCTTGCCTGCCAGCGCGAACGCATGCGCGCTCTCGGACATCTTGTCCCAGGTCTTCTTGATGATGAGTATCCACTTCGCCTCGTCGTAGTCCGGCTTCATCTCGGCGAAGTGCAGCATGTAATGTTCGATGAAACACAGATCGACCACGTCCTCCATCAACTGCGTCTCGGGATTGGTCTTCAGGTCTTTCTTGCCGACGATGGTCTTCACGCGGTCTATCATTTCGTCGTCGTAGCCGACCTGCTTCATCAATGCACCCGCGGTCTCCGCGTGGAATTTGTACAGGTTGGTGCGCCACAACATGTAGCCCTTCTTGTCCATCGGATAGTCGCTACGCGGGCTCTTCCAGCGCTGGATGTGCTGCGCGCGGCAAGCCAGCTTCACCGCCTCCGACGCCTCCGGCGCATAGCGCTCCTGCATCTCGGTCATGCGCTGCGCGTAAAGTAGTTCTTTGGGATATTCCTTGCCGTCGGCGACTTCCTTGTTCGGGTCTTCGGCGTTGGCCTTGTCGAATGCCGCGATAGCGGCCTGGTACAAACTGGAGTTCATAGTGCTTTCTCGATGATGGGGGTTGACGATTGCTCCTTGCAGCGCCGCACGAAGGCGACGAAGCGGGTAGCCCAATAGCAACTGCCGATGGTGCGCAAATGGGTGTAGGACGCCAACAGATTGTTGACGATCAATCCGTCGCGCCCGCCATCGATGCCGTAGCCGCGCTCGACATGGTAAGCGAAGCGCGTATCCGCCGGTAGGTTCTCCAGCGAGGAGTAATGAAACTCGTGGGCGCGTATCTGTTTCGCAGGCGCGTCCGGGCGCGGCCAGGGATGCGCTTCGTCTTCCTTCAGATGCACATAGCCGCGGCCTATCGGCTTGGCGTGCATCTTCACGTCGCCGGGGATCGCGCCGACCATGTCGTAGCTGCGGCCTTCGTAATTAATACCGCGCGACAGATACATCAGCCCGCCGCATTCGGCATAGGCCGGCATGCCATTTTCTATCGCCTGTTTAATCTCGCCGCGCAGCGTCTCGTTCGCTTCCAGTTCGACCGCGCAGGCCTCGGGGAAGCCGCCGCCGATATACATCCCGTCCACCTCCGGCAGGTGCGCGTCGTTCAGCGCGTCGAACGGCACCAGCTCCGCGCCCGCCGCCTCCAGCGCATCGAGGTCATCGGCGTAGTAGAAGCCGAAGGCGCGGTCGCGCGCGATGGCGATGCGCACCTTGTCGCCGACCGGCATGGGCAATATCTCGGCAGTACGCGGTGCTGGCAATGGTTCTTTCTTCGACAGCGCAAGCAGCATATCCAGATCGACCTGCTCCGCGATGGCCTCGCCGATCTGTTTGATCTTCGCGTTCGCCGCGATGGATTCGTTGGAAGGCATCAGGCCAAGATGGCGTTCGACGATGGAGAGACGCTCGTCGTGCTGGATCGCACCGACCACCGGCACATCGGTGTAATGCTCGATCACCGCGCGCAGCTTGGATTCGTGGCGCTTGCCGCCGAGGTTGTTCAGGATCACGCCCGCGATGCGGATGTCCTTGTCGAATGCCTGATAACCGAGGATCAGCGGTGCGATGCCGCGCGTCATGCCGCGCGCATCGATGACGAGGATCACCGGCAGGTCCAGCAGCTTGGCCAGCGCGGCGTTGCTGTTGCTGCCGTCCAGCGCCAAGCCGTCGTACAGGCCCTTGTTGCCCTCAACCAGATTCACCTCGGACGCATGCCGCGCGAAGGTCGCGACGACGTCGTCGTCCTCCATCAGATACAGGTCGAGGTTACGGCAGGGATGGCCGGCGGCTTGCGACAACCACATCGGGTCGATGTAGTCCGGCCCCTTCTTGAACGGCTGCACCGCATGGCCGCGCGCCGCGAGCGCGGCGCACAGACCGATGCTGACCATGGTCTTGCCGGAAGATTTGTGCGCAGCCGAGATAAGGAAACGGTTCATTCGACCCTCAGACATGTAGGATGGGTTGAGCTTGCGATACCCATCGTTCGTATGATCGCGGGACCAATCGGTGGGTATCGCGGAGTTTATCCTGAGCGATGCCGAAGGGCTCAACCCATCCTACGTTTTGCTGTTTACGATCAATCCGCAATGTACGGCTTGTCCTGCGGCATGAAATTCAGCACGCGCACGCTGACGGTGGTGATGACGAAGGCGATCGCCAGTCCGCCGAAGCCCAGCAGGAACTCGTACAGCGAAGGCGTGTAAGCCGCGATCTGCCCATCGCCGAAGCTGCTGCTGACTTCATAACCCGGGAAAATGCTCAACGGGAACGCCTGTCCGCCGATGATGAATACATACAGCAGCGCGAAAGCGCCGAGCACCACCAGCAGCGAAGCCGTCATCACGCAGCGCGTCTTGCCCATGCCCGGCATGAAGATCAATGCCAGCGGCAGTACGTTGCCGAGCAGGACATAGCCCCACCAGAACAGGTTCGTATACACGCCGCCATCGCGCAGGATGAACAGCTCGAAACTCTGCTGATGCGCAAAATACATGTTGGTGAAATGATAGGTCGCGACCATGTACAGCGAGCCGAGCACGAATACCCCGAGCAGGTTCTTCTTGCGGTTCAGGATGGCCGGATCGAGGATCTTTTCGTTCCAGTTATAGATCACAGTCTGCACCACATGGAACACCGCCAGACCCCAGGCGAACGACAGCACGATGAACATCGGCGGCAGCAGCGCCGAGCCGTAGGCCTGGCGCGCGGTCAGGAACGCGAAGATCAGACCGGTGCCGGTGGTCAGCACGAAGCGCCAGACGAACACCGCCAGGCCGGCAGCCTTGTTGAACGGATTCATGCGGCGCTCCATCATCGTCCACAGGTAGACGATCACCAGCGAGAACATGCCGGAATACAGCACCACGTTCCACGCGAACACCGAGGTGAGGTTGTAGTTCGTCGCGGCGACCATGATGCGGTCCGGCCGGCCGAGGTCCAGCATCAGCACCGTCAGGCCGCCCGCGAGCATCGCGATGGACAGCAGGCTGGCCAGCGGCGCGCGCGCCTTGTACACGGCCTTGCCGAACACCGAGCCGATGGACGCGACGTTCAGCACGCCGGACGCGGCAACGATCAGGAAGATCGCGAACACATGCGGAATGCCCCAGACGATCTGGTTGTTCATGCCGCTGATGATGTGGCCGTAATGCTCCATCATGTGCACGGCATACAGGCCGGCCAGCGCGACTGCGCCGCCCGCGGCCAGCAATACCCAGTACAGGTGATTCTTGAAATACATCGGAGGATGGCTGCTCATCTATAACCCCTGATAACGGATGCCGGTGTTGAGCCCAAGATCGGCGCGCACCTGTGTGGTTGCAACGGAACGTAGTTTCTTTGCGATCTCGCTGTCCGCATCGTTCAGATCGCCGAACAGGATCGCTTTGTTCGCACAGGCCTCGGAACAGGCCGGCTTCAGCCCTTGATCGATACGATGCACGCACAGCGTGCATGCCTCCACCGTGCCCTTGCCGCGCGGCACGTCCGGATTCTGGTCGGTCAGCGGCTCATGCACGAACGAGCGCGCCTTGTACGGGCAGGCCATCATGCAATAGCGGCATCCGATGCAACGATGCTTGTCGACCAGCACGATGCCGTCGGCGCGCTTCATCGAAGCATTGGTCGGGCACACGTCAACGCAGGGCGGGTGCTCGCAGTGCTGGCACATCATCGGTAGCGACAACTCGCGTCCGTTGCTGACGTCCTTGATCTCGATCTTGCGTATCCATTGCGAGTCGGTAGCCTTGGTCTCGCCGGAAAGGCCGTTTTCCTTGTTGCAGGCGCTCACGCAATCGTTGCAGCCATCCTTGCACTGCGTGGTGTCGATCAGCATGCCCCAGCGCACCTTATCGCTCGCGCCTTGGGTATCGCCATGCGCCACCTGGAACAGCATCATGCCCGGCGCGATCGCAACCGCCGCAGCGCCCGCCGATGTCTTCAGAAAACTACGACGTGTCAGATCGATGTCGCTCATTTCGCTTCCCTCTGCTGCAACCATGCGCTCTTGCGCTTGCCGGAATGGCACTCGAAGCAGTCGATCTTGACCGCCTCGTAGCGATGGCACGAGACGCAGAAGCTGTCGTCGCGCGCGATCACGCTGTCGTCCTTGGTGCTCGCATGGCATTCGATGCAATTCTTCAGGCTGTGCTTTTCATCGCGCAGCCCCTTGCGCACTGCATCGTCGCGCTCGTGCTTCAGCAGATGCATGTGGTTCTTGCGCATCCATTGCGGGTCTTCGACGCACTGACCGCCCTTGCCGATGTCCAGCTTGGGCGCGTTCGCATCGGCAGCCCAGGCCATCGGAATGCACAGACAGAGCAACAGAGAGAAGAACAGCTTTTTCATTATTCGCCGAGTCCCATCTGGATGTAACCGGTCGGACACACGTCGGCGCAGATATGGCAACCGATGCACTTGTCGTAGTCGGTCGTCACGTAGCGGCCCAGCGTCGCCTCGGACTTCTTCACGCGGGACACGGCGGTCTGCGGGCAGTACACCACGCAGTTGTCGCACTCGAAGCACATGCCGCAGCTCATGCAACGCTTGGCTTCGGCTTGCGCTTCCGCCTCTGCCAGCACGCCGAGACGCTCGTCGAAGTTGCCCAACGCGGTCTGCTCGTCCAGCGTGATCACGTGGCGCTGCTTGCGCTCCACATAGGAGAAGTGGCCGAGGAACAGCTTGTCGTGCGGAATGATGTAGCGGTCCGAACGGTTGTCGAAGTTGTGCACCGCGATGTTGGAGTTGTAAGTGCCGCGCAGCGGCTCGTGCGATTCCTCGATCTTGATGCCCTTCTCGACCATCTTGCGCATCAGGTCGAACTGGTGCGCATCGATCTTCGGGCGCTTCTCCAGATCCTTGCCTTGCAGGAAGTTGTGGATGCCGTCCGCGGCGATGGAGCCGTGGCCCACCGCGGTGGTCAGCAGGTGCGGGCGGATCACGTCGCCGCCGGCGAACACGCCCGGCTTGCCGTTCACCACGTAGTTGCGGTCGGTGGAGACCGCGCCCTTGCCGTTGTTGAACTCTTCCAGCCCGGTGAAGTCCACCGCCTGGCCGATCGCGGAGACGATCAGGTCGGCTTCGATGTCCTGCTCGGAACCCTCGACGTTCTTGATCTCCAGACGGCCAGAGGCCATCTTGGCTTCGCACTGCATCACGCGCAGCGCGGTGGCACGGCCGTTCGCATCGCGCACGATGCCGACCGGCACCAGGCCGCCGCGGATAGCGATGCCTTCCGCCAGCGCCTGTTCGATCTCGTGCTTGTTGGCCTGCATCTTGTCGATATGGAACAGCGAGGTCAGCGTCACGATCGCGCCTTCCTTCGCCGAGATCTCGGCGACGTCGTGCGCCATGCGCCCAGCGATAGCCGCTTCGGCATCGGTCGGATGGGCATGCGCGATGTGACCCAGACGACGCGCGATGGTCGCCACGTCGATGGAGGTGTCGCCGCCGCCGACAACCACGACGCGCTTGCCGACATGCTGCAGACGGCCGTCGTTGAACGCCTTCAGGAAGGCGGTTGCGGTCACGACGTTAGGCGCGTCCGCTTCGGCGATAGGCAATGCGCGACCAGCTTGTGCGCCCATGCCCAGGAACACCGAATCGAACTCCTTGCGGATCTGTTCCAGCGTGATGTCTTTGCCCACGTGGCAGTTCATGCGGGTCTTCACGCCCAGCTCGATGATGCGCTGGATTTCAGCATCCAGCACGTCGCGCGGGGTACGGAAGCCGGGGATGCCGTAACGCATCATGCCGCCGAGGAATTCGTGCTCGTCGAATATCGTGACGTCGTGGCCCTTCATCACCAACTGATAGGCGCAGGACAGGCCGGCAGGACCGCCACCGAGGATCGCGACCTTCTTGCCGGAAGATGCGACTGTCGGCGTGTTGAACTTCAGGTTGTTCTTGATCGCGTAGTCGCCGAGGAAGTGCTCAACCGAGTTGATACCGACGTGATCTTCCACTTCGTTGCGGTTACAGCCGCTTTCGCAAGGCGCGGGGCACACGCGGCCCATCACAGACGGGAATGGATTGGCTTCGGTCAGGCGGCGCCATGCGTATTCCTGCCATGGCATAGCCGGCTTGCCGTCGGCGCCGTTCGGCACCTTCTCGGTGCCGCGCACGATGCCCAGATAACCGCGGATGTCTTCGCCGGCAGGGCAGCTGCCCTGGCAAGGCGGTGTGGACTGGATATAGGTTGGGCACTTGTAGGAGTATCCAGCCTGGAAAATTTTCTCGTTCAGGCGGCGCACTTTGCTGTCGCCATCCTTGTAACGACGGAACGTGATCTTTTGTGTGGTTTCGGTTGTTGCTGACATGTCGTCCTACCTCCAGTGAATTATTTCTTATCGCCCAGGATAATTGCGTTGCTGACGAGTTGATGTACCCCACCAACCACTCTTCTATCGAACCCGTAGATGGGCAAGACCTTGGTAAATTGCGCCTTGCAGATCGCGCAGATCGTCGCCATGAAATTGACGCCATGCTCTTCCTTGACCTGGTTGAGCGCTTCCATCCGCGGCAGCGCGCCCTTGACGCGGATCTCCAGCAGGTCGTCGGTCAGCAGACCGCCCCCCCCGCCGCAGCAGAAGGTGCGTTCGCGCGTGGTCTCCGGCGACATCTCGACGAAATTGTTCGCGACCGTCTTGATGATGTTGCGCGGAATCTCGAACTGCCCGCCTGCGTAGTCGCCCATCCGCGAACCGCGCGCGACGTTGCAGGAATCGTGGAAGGTGATGATGTGCTTGTCGTTCTTCGATTTGTCGAACGTCAGCGCACCGCGCTCGATCGCATCCCACGTGAATTCGCAGATATGCGTCGGCTGCTTGTAGCGATGGTCGAGCTGCTTTTGCAGCATCTGCGCGAAACGGTCCACCTCGCTCGCGCCGTCGCCCACGCCGGAAAGCGTGTTCCAGAAGCTGTAAGCGACGCGCCATGCATGGCCGCATTCACCGACCACGATGCGCTTCACGCCCAGTTCCAGCGCGGCCTCGCGGATGCGCAGCGCGATCTTGCGCAGTTGCTCGTAGTTGCCGATGAACATACCGAAGTTGCCGGCCTCGGAAGCCATAGTCGACAGCGTCCAGCTGGTGCCGGTCGCGTGGAACACCTTGGCGTAGCCGATCAGGGAGTCGATATGCGGCTCGGCAAAGAAGTCGGCGGACGGCGTAATCAGCAACACTTCCGCGCCCTTCACGTCGATCGGAAATTTCACGTCGATGCCGGTGTCTTCCTTCACATCCTCTTCAAGCCCTTCCAGCGTATCCAGCAGCGCGGGGCCGGGCAGACCGAGGTTGTTGCCGATCTTGTGCACCTTGCCGATGATCTCGTTGGAATACTTCTGGCCGTAGCCGATGGAATCCAGTATTTCGCGCGCCGCCATCGTCACTTCGGCGGTGTCGATACCGTAGGGACAGAACACCGAGCAGCGGCGACATTCGGAACACTGGTTGAAGTAGTTGTACCACTCGTCCAGCACTTCGCGCGTCAGGTCGCGCGCGCCGACCAGTTTTGGGAACAGCTTGCCGGGCAAGGTGAAGTAGCGGCGATACACGCTGCGGACCAGATCCTGGCGCGCGACCGGCATATTCTTCGGGTCTTGCGTGCCGATGAAATAGTGACACTTGTCGGTGCAGGCGCCGCAATGCACGCAGGCGTCCATATACACCTTGAACGAACGATATTTCGACAGCAGTTCGCCCATCTTGGCGATGGCCTTGTCATGCCAGTCGTCCACGAGCTTGCCCGGGAAACCGATCGCTTCGTTGATCTTTTCGTTGGCGACGAACGGCCCCTTGCCTTCCATCGCGCCCGGCTTCAGCGCGGGAATGATGGGAATGACACGGTAGGCCGGTGCAGTGATATCGCTCATTTACCCGACTCCGATTCCATTTGTTTGGCCCAACCAGCGATATGCCGCTTGTCGCGCGGATTATCGGTCTGGTTGCGCGTTGGCGAGAAAAAGACCCCTGGCGCATGAAGAAGCTTGCTGATGGGGAAGAACACCAGGAGTAACAGGACCAGCGACAGATGCACGATCAACAGCGCATCCGCGGGCAAGGTCTGGATGTCGAAGTGCATCCAGCCGAGGAAGAAGGTCTTGACCGCGATCACGTCGGTATGCGCGGCGAATTTCATCAGCAGCCCGGAGGCGGCGATGGCGATCAGCAGCACCAACCAGAGATGGTCGGAAGGCGTGGAGATATAACGGATGCGTTCGACGAACAGGCGGCGCGCCCACAGCCCGGCGAGCCCGGCGAGCATGGTGATGCCCGCGTAGACGCCGAACGGTTGTATGAATGCGACCCAGCCCCAGACGGGCTCGGTGAAATAACGCAGGTGGCGCAACACCACCAGTGCCAGACTGGCATGGAACAACCAGCCCATGGACCATGTCCACAGATTGGCCTTGAACAGGCTTTCGAAGAACACTACCTCGCGCGTCATGCGCAGCACCACGCCACCCTTGGTGGTCGGTGCAGGAGTGGTCGGTATCTTCAACGGCGCGGGAGTCCGCGCGTAAGTATTGATGCGTGACAACAATCCCACGACGAACAACAAGGTTGCAAGATAGAACAGGATTGCGAACAGGGTGCTCATCATGGGAATGTCTTGTCGAAGTTACTTTTCTATTGATACTTAAACGATTAAACGCAACCGGTCGGCTTCGGCAGACCGGCGATCTTGCATGCCTGCTTGCCAGGTCCGTACGGAAACAGACCGTACAGGTATTCGCTGGTGCCCTTCTCAGGTCCCAGCTTTTTGCCGATGGCTTTGGTCAGCACGCGCACAGCTGGAGCGATCTGATATTCCTCGAAGTACTCGCGCAGGAAGTTGATCACTTCCCAATGCTGCTCGCTCATGTCGATGTTCTCGGTCTTCGCGATGTAGTTCGCGACATCGGAATTCCAGTCGGTCAGATTGATCAGGTAACCTTCTTCGTCGGTTTCGTAGGACTTGCCGTCAACTTCGATGTTAGCCATCGTATTTCTCCTTAATTAGATCGGTTGGTTGTTCACAACTACTGCTTTTTTTGCCAGAGGGGATTCTTCCCTCTCCCCGACCCTCACCCGCATACCCCCTTATCCAACTTTCCCCCGCAAGCGGGAGAAAGGGCGAACGAGAAAGGCAATATCAACTCCCGGGCGAGGGAGCAAGACTTCACTTTACAGCCAGGACTGGCAGTTCTTGTTCGACAGGGTAAGATCGACGAAACCGCCGTAATCCACCGGCGAAACGCCTTCGAGCAACCGGTCGCCCAGACCGCGCGCATCGAGATCCGGCTGCAATACATAGACCTTGCAACGGCCCATCGCCTCTTGCAACTTGGCGGCGCAGGCGTTGCCCGAAGTTGCGGCAACGACCGCATCCTCGATCAGCAGGATATCGCCGGACTGTGCCACGCGCAGACAGCTATCGAGCGAGCCGTTGGTCAGCGGGGATTTATTGATGATGTGCAGCATTTGTCGACTCCCTTAGAAACTCAAGACCACGTCTTGCTGATCCATCAACTCGCCCATTTCTGCGCGGCTCAGCACAACGACATCCACCAGCAGATCTTCTTCGCTGAGTCCGCGAGCCTCCATCGACTCCTTTTCGACATACAGCTTCTCGACGTCATATCCTTCCAACGCGCGATAGGCCGGAGAAAAGTTTTTGGTCTCGATGCCTTTTGTCTGCTGGCCCTTTTTCAGCTGGTACACGCCGTCATCCATAAATACCAACGACACGTCCTGATCGAACGCCGCGGTGATCAGCACCACTTCCAGCGACTCCAGCGCGTAAATCGTACCGTAAGGCGCCTTGCGGTTCACGAACATGAATTTTTTCATATCACTCATCTCGTTCCCCCTTAATCGCCGAAGGTGACCAGACGGTCACATTTGACACCCGCTTCAACCAACTGGCCGAGACCGGAGATACGGAACCCCGATGCGAGATTTTCTTCCTTGATGCCCCGGCGCAACGCGGCGGCGACACACACCACCAGATCGACCTTATGCTCTTCGGCCAGCTTGGTCCAGCGGCTGACGATATTGCGGTCGTCCTGCGGAGGCTCGGTCAGCTTCGAGGCGTTATTGACGCCGTCGTGATAGAAGAACACGCGCCATACCTCGTGCCCCTTCTCGATGGCCGCCTTGGCGAACAGGTAAGCGGAGTCGCTTGCCTGATGCTGGTACGGCCCTTCGTTGACTACGATTCCAAATTTCATTCTGCTCATCCTAATAATTTGATGCAGGTCGGGTTTCACCCAGAGGGTGCAAGAACCCCTGCGGGGCAACCCGACTCCCCAAATGTCGGGCCGAAGCCCGACCTACGCTTAGAAACGAATATGCGTCGACGAATTGAGGTTGGCACGCGAACCGCGCCAATCGTCAATCAGGTACTTGGTGAACGGCAGCCCAGTCTTCTCGAAGAAACGCGGCCAGCCGATACGATCGATCCAGTCGGCCATACGCTCCCAAGGGCGTGCATCTTCCTTGTATACATGCAGAATATTCTTCACCACTGCAGCGACTTCAGGCCAGCGCGGCGCGTTGTTCGGCAGACCGGACGCCACCATCTTCATGAAGGTCGGCTTGCCGCGTGCATTGGAGTTCTTGCCACCGACCCAGATCGCCAGCTTGGAATACTCCGGGTCGTTGATCTGCATCGGCGGGCAGGGAGGATAGCAAGCACCGCAGCACATACACTTGGACTCGTCGATCTCCAGGGAAGGCTTGCCGTTCACCATCGCGGGACGGATCGCCGCAACCGGGCAACGTGCGACCACGGTCGGACGCTCGCACACGTTGGCAACCAGATCATGATTGATGACCGGCGGCTTGGTGTGCTGCACGATGATCGCGAGGTCGGCCTGGCCGCCGCAGTTGATTTCGCAGCAGGAGGTGGACAGGTGCACGCGGTTCGGCATCTCTTCGCGACGGAATTCGTCGTACAACTCGTCCATCAGCGCCTTCACCACGCCGGAGGCGTCGGTGCCGGGGATATCGCAGTGCAACCAGCCCTGGGTGTGCGCGATCATGGTCACCGAGTTGCCGGTGCCGCCGACCGGGAAACCGCTCTTTTCCAGCTCGGCGATCAGCGGAGCGACCTTGCTCTCGTCGGAGACGATGTACTCGATGTTGGAACGGATCGTGAAGCGCACGCGACCTTCGGCGAAGTTATCGGCGATGTCGCACAGCTTGCGGATGGTGTAGACGTCCATCTGACGCTGCGTGCCGGCGCGAACGGACCACACTTCGTCGCCGCTGTGCGAGACATGGTGCAGCACGCCCGGACGCGGACGGTCGTGGTATTTCCAGTTGCCGTAATTCTTCGCCAGCGACGGATGCAGGTACTTCTTGTTATCGGGTACGCCAGTCTCTTTCGGCTTGCGCATTTGCACGGGTGCATTCATGTTCTATCTCTCCTCAGGCAGATTGCTTTTTGGCGTTGATCTTGGCGACTTCGGCATCCCAACCGTCGGTACGGACGTAAGGATTCATGCGCGGCGAATTGACCATTGCCGGATCGGCCTCAATCTCCATCGCATCGAGGTAATTGGCCAGGCCGATACGCTCGATCATTTCACCTGTGCGCTCGTGCTCCAGTGCGTTCTCGGCGAAGAAGTCGATGGCGCGCTGGGCGAAATCGACCAGCTTCTCGACTTCCTCTTCGGTATCCAGCTTCATGAACGGGATCACCACGGTACCCAGCAGACCGCCGATCTTCAGGTGGCTCTTGCCGCCGATCAGCACGCTCGCACCCCTATCCTTACCGGGAGCCAGCGCGCCGGTCATCACATTGACGCAGTGCATGCAGCGCACGCAATCCTGATTATTGATCTCGACGGCATGGGTTTCGCTGACCGCCACGCTGGAGATGTGCTCACCAGACTTGATCTTGCCGATCTCCTTCACCTGGAAGGTCTTGGTCGGGCAGCGCGCCACCACGTCGTTCACCAGCTCGTCCATGCCGTGTTTGACGAACCACTTCTTGGCCAGCGCCTCATCGGTCTGAATGTTGTCGCGCCATGTACCGATCACGGCCATGTCGGAGCGCTGGATCGCATTCATGCAGTCGTTCGGGCACCCCGAGAACTTGAATTTGAACTTGTATGGCAGCGAAGGACGGTGCAGATCGTCCAGGAAGGTGTTCAGCACGGCACGGTGTGACTGAGCTTCGTTGTAGCAAGACTGTTCGCAACGTGCGGCGCCAACGCAAGACATGGAAGTGCGCACCGCGGGGCCTGCGCCGCCGAGGTCGAAACCCATCTCGTTGAATTCATCGAAGGCCTTTTGCACGTTCTCGGTAGTGCAACCCTGGAACATGATGTCGCCGGACTGGCCATGCAGCGCGATCAGGCCGGAACCGTGCTTCTCCCAGATGTCGCAGAATTGGCGCAACGTGGCTGTGTCGTAGTGCATACCCGGAGGCGGCATCACGCGCAACGTATGGAATTCGGCAGCATCCTTGAACTTGGGCGAACCGTCTTCGTTTTTCAACTCGGTGAAGCGCGGGATCACACCGCCGCCGTAACCGAACACGCCAACCGTACCGCCCTTCCAGTAGCCCTTGCGAGTCTTGTAGGACTCTTCCAGCTGACCAAGCAGATCGACCACATGGTCCTTATTCTTGGCCAACTCCTTCAAGCCGGTCACAAAACTGGGCCATGGACCACTCTCGAGCTGATCGAGGTTTGGGGTATCATGCATCTTCTTAGCCATAATCTTCCTTTCAGTCGCGCTGCCCATTACTCTAACTGCTGGCAAACGCTGATTGACCCGGCAGAGACGGGGTCCTGCTTCTGTCTGAATTGGCCGCCCTACTCTGCGACCCGCCCGAAATTATCCGTACTGAGGTATTCACCTGAACCGCATGGTACGGTGCATCGCCGCCGCAATCCATCACCCTGAGCAACTACCCTATATAACCCTTAAGGGTGGGATAAGGCCTTCCCCCGGTAGTATTTCAATGGCATAGCAATTAAGGATAGACTGCGCTCATTCTTAAACAAACGCAATGCACCTACGAGGACATCCAGATGGCGCAAATCCGGGAATTAACCCGATTCAAGGTTCCCTTGGGCAGCCAGGAAATCGAATTGCAGCAGATCGATCACGCCGAAGGTGGCATGAGCCTGTTGCGCGTACGCATCCGCGAGGGCAAACGCTTCACCATATTCGACATCGATCCGGCCACCGCGCAGCTCTGGGCGGATGCGATGCAGGACTGGGCAAAAACCCAGCAAACGCATGACAAGTAAGCCCGCTCCGGCAACCATGATCGATCTGGCCTTCGATGTCAGCGGTAATGCACCGCCCGCCGATCACCCGTTCACAATCTGGGATGCACTGTCCAACCTTGCGCCCGCGCTGGCCGATGCGGATCGTGCCGGCATCTTGCCGATGCGCCTGCCAGAACATGCCGCAGAAGCTCTGCCCAAACGCGCAAAACTGACCTTGCGTATTCCCCTGGCTCTGGCGGAAGAACTGACGGTCGCACTGTCCGGCGCGCAACTCGACCTGGGAAGCAGCCTGCTGCAACTCGGCATGGGCAGGACGCGTGCGATAACAGCCTACCCAACCATACACGCTCATCAAGTCGCCAGCGACGAGGATGAGCTGGCCTTCATGGATGGCGTGCGCGCACAACTCGACGAAATGCGCATCGCATGCAACCTGATCTGCGGCTTGCGCCACACGATAGGCGATGAAACCCGATCCATCCAAGGATATAGCCTGGTCGTGCACGACCTGAAAGCCGAGGCTTCGCTGAAACTGCAATACGCCGGGCTGGGCGAGGCCCGCCAATACGGCTGCGGAATTTTTGTGCCTTACAAAGTCATCTCCGGCTTGAACGATGACTGAGTCAGGATTTTTACTTAACCAAGTGGAGGAAAACAATGGGATACGTAGTCGCAGGCAACGAACTTGAAACCGATGATGAGGGCTTTCTGCTGGAAGCGGATTACAGCGATGAAGTGGTAAGCGTGATCGCCGCCGCAGAGAACATCGAACTGAGCCCGAAACACATGGAAGTCATCAACTACATGCGCGAGGAATACAAGGAGAACGGCCACACGCCGAACTTCCGCAACATGCTCAAGGGCGTCAACGAATTCTGGCCCGAGGCGGACAGCAAGGCGCTGTACGACCTGTTCCCGACCGGCCCGGCCAAACAGGCCGCCAAGATCGGCGGATTGCCGCAGCCTTACGGCAAGGGCGGATATTAATTTCTTAAAAAACCCAGTCCACGGAAGACACGGAAAGCACGGAAAACTTCAAAACCCTCGAAGTCTCATCGGGTATATACGAACAATGATTTTTGTCTTTCGCTTTTTTCCGTGTCTTCCGTGGACCAGCTTTTAGTAACCAGTTTCAGCAACCGACAGGACTAACCAAATGACTCCCAAAGACTTGCATGCCAACGTGACGCTGGACCTGCGCGGCCTGACTTGCCCGGCTCCGCTGCTGGGCGCGAAGCGCGTCGTCAACGACCTGAAGGACGAGCAGATCCTGCTGCTAGTCTCCGACTGCCCCGGTACCCGCGACGATCTGTTCGCCTGGGCCGAGCAGACCGGCAACCAGGTGCTGAAGACCGAGACGCTGGCCGACGGCGGAACCGGCTACTACGTGATGAAGGGCAAGGGCGAGGCGCATCAGGCCAACGTGCTGCTCGACATCCGCGGCGTGGTCTGCCCCGGCCCCATCGTCGAAGCCAAGAAACTGCTGAACGGCATGAACTCCGGCGAGATTCTCAAGCTGGTCAGCAACTGCCCTGGCATCCATTCCGACATCGTCGGGTGGGCGAGCATGACCGGCGTCAAGCTGCTGGAAACCAGCGAAATCGCCTCGGGCGAGCACGCGTTCTATCTGCAAAAACAGTAGTGGAACGCTCGAAGATCCGCATCAAGAGCAACTGGTTCAAGGCCGGGCGCGAACACGGGCCGGAGGAACTGGCCGGCGCGGTGTCGTTCGTCGCATCGCGCATGGCCGACAATGCGCTGAGGAACACCCGCCGCGCCGACTTCGAGATCGCCGTCGGCCCGCAGTACTTCGCCTTCCTCACCGAGTTCCTGATCTACGCGATCCAGGTCGCCGACCGCATCGCCTACCGCCGGCTGTCCGCCGAGGATAGAGTCACGTTCACCGGCATATTGGCGAACCGCATCGGCGACACCTATGCCGAGAACGAGAGCCGCTTACTGGGCGGCGAGATCGGCGAGTGCAAACACCGTTTCATCGAGCGGCTCAACCAGCAGGCCGATGGTTATGCCGACTTCGACTACGGCGAGGATGGCCCATCGTTCAACTTCACGCGCTACCTCGGCTATTGCATGGACGGCATCATGGACGCCAAGGACAGCGGCTGGATCATCGACCAGATGATCACCGTCGAGGCGCCCGACGCGGCCGAGACGATAGAGAAGACGATGCGCAACCTGCTCGAAACCGAACCGCGTCCAGCGCGCCGACGCAGCGGCACAAGCGGGGACTAACCAGCAATGAGCAACCCGTTCGATCTGGCCGACAACGACGCATACCTGCGCTGGCGCGAGCACAAGCTGGTGCAGGCCATCACCGATCCCGGCGAACTGGTCGTCGAAATAACCAATCCCGCCGCGCTGAGCGCCGCCGAACGCAGCGAACTACTGACGCGCTGCCGGCGCAGCAACATGGCGATCTACGCGACCCGCGCCGACATGGACGAGCAGTCGGTGCAACGGCTAGGCGCGCAACTCGGACTGCTGCGGCTGGACGCCAATTGGCTGGCCGGCGAGCAGGGCGTGTCGCGCATCGCCGTGAGCCGCGACGACAGTCCGCGGCAAACCTACATCCCCTACACCGACCGCGCGATCAAGTGGCATACCGACGGCTACTACAACCCGCCGGAACGGCAGATACGCGGCATGATCCTGCATTGCATGCGGCCTGCCGCACAGAGCGGCGAGAACCGTCTGCTGGATCACGAGATCGCTTACCTGCTGCTGCGCGATGCCGATGTCGAATTCGTCCGCGCGCTGTCCGCGCCGGAGGCGATGACGATACCGGAGCGCACCGACGAACAAGGCGTCGCGCGCGCCGCCCAGACCGGGCCGGTGTTCTCGGTCGACGACGGCGGCAACCTGCACATGCGCTACACCGCACGCACCCGCAGCATCGAATGGAAACAGGACGACGCGACGCGGGCCGCGGTCGCGCAACTCGAACGCCTGCTGGACAGCGACCTGCCTCATATCTTCCGCACATGCCTAGCCCCCGGCATGGGGCTGCTGTGCAACAACGTGCTGCATGACCGCGCCGCATTCACCGACGATCCAGAGCGCCCGCGCCTGCTGTTCCGCGCCCGCTACCTGGATCGCGTTTCCGCCACATAAGGATAAACATGAACCCTACCTCTTCGATTCTTCGCCAATTGCAATTCTCCTTCCTAGGCTTCGGGCTGGCGATGGGCATCGTATTTCCGTTCTACGCCTACTTCTTCGTCGACTGGAAGACGGGCATGCTACCGTGGTTCGTCGTCGGCTGCGTGATCGCCGGCATCACCATGGGCATCGCCAACCACAAGCTGCTCGAATGGCTGCTGATCCGCAAGCTGCGTCAGGTCGCCATGGCTGCCGAACGCATACGCGGCGGCGACCTGCGCCAGGGATGCGGCGTGCGCAGCAACGACACGGTGGGCGAGATCACCCAGGGATTCGACGCGATGGCCGACGGGCTGCGCGAGACCCTGCGCGGCATCGCCCAGTCCGCCCAGTCGGTGGATACGACCGCCCGAGAGATCGGCACGGCAATGCGCGCGCTGGGCGAGAACATGGACGAACACCGCCACAACGCCAGCGAGATCGCCAAGGTCATCGACGGCATGGCCGATGCGGCGAACTCCATCCTCGCGCTGTCGGATGAGGCAGGAAAGAATGCATCATCCGCCGACGAGCTGATACACACAGGCGTCGCCCATGTGACCACGACCGAACAAGCCATCTCCGAACTCGACGCGGCCAGCACCAAAATATCGGCCAACGCCGCCAGCCTGGAAGCCAGTGCCAAAGAAGTCGAAGCCGCCGTCTCGGCGATCCGCGCGATCGCCGAACAGACCAACCTGCTCGCGCTGAACGCCGCGATCGAGGCGGCACGCGCCGGCGAACAGGGGCGCGGCTTCGCGGTCGTCGCCGACGAGGTCCGCAAGCTCTCGGAGCAGGCCGCTCAGGCCACCACCCGCATCGACACCGTGCTGCAGCGCGTCAATCAGGACGTCACCTCCACCGTGCAGCTATCCGACGAAAACGCCCGCGCGGTCCGCGCAGGACTCGCAGCCTCGAAGCTATCCTCCGAGACCTTCACGCAGATCGAACAGGCCACCGCCGCGATGCGCACTTCGGTAGAGGCCGTACACGAAGCTGCCGACGACCAGCAGATGCTGGTCGGTATCGTCATGTCGCGCATCGCCGACAACGAGGCGCACACCGACAGCGCCGCGCAACACACGATGGCATGCATCGCCGATGCGGACCGCATGGTCGAGGCCGCGCGCAGTCTGAACGAAACCACGCACAAGTTCGTAGTCTGACCATTGCGACGCGCATCGCCGTAATTTACCTGGGGGAATTCATGTCGCATCTGCTCCGGCTTTTCTTGGCTCTGTTTCCAATACTGGCATTTGCCGCCCCGCTTCCGGTGGAACAGGTCGCACCCGGCGTGTATGTCCACCACGGCGAGCATAAGGACCTCAATGAAGGTTACGGCGGCGACATCTGCAATATCGGCTTCATCGTCGGTTCAAAGGGCGTAGCGGTGATCGACACCGGAGGCTCGCCGAAGATAGGCGCCCAATTGCGCGAGGCGGTGCGCAAAGTCACCCAACTACCCATCCTGTACGTGATCAACACCCATGTGCATCCGGACCACTCGCTGGGCAATGCCGCATTCAAGCGGGATAAACCTGTCTTTGTCGGGCACGGCAAGCTGGCCGAGGCGATGGCGCAGCGCAAGGAAGCCTATCTGCGCAACCAGCGCGCATGGGTGGGTGCGGATGCCGCCGGAACCGAACTGATACCGCCGACTTTGCCGGTCACCGTAACCGCCGACATCGATCTCGGCGGTCGCGCCCTGCGCCTGACGGCCTATCCGCTCGCGCACAGCCCGACCGACATGACCGTATTCGATAGCGCCAGCAACACGCTGTGGACCGGCGACCTGCTGTTCATCGAACGCACGCCTTCCATCGACGGCAGCCTGTCCGGCTGGCTGGGCGTCATCGAACAACTGCGCGCCGTCCCAGCCGCTCGCGTCGTTCCCGGCCACGGCTCTTCGACGAGCAACCTGCTCGCCGCGCTGGACGACGAGCAGCGCTATCTCGGCACGCTGCTCGCCGACGTGCGCGCCGCCATCGAACGTGGCGACAGCCTGGAGAAAACCATCACAACCGCGGCGCAATCCGAACAGAAAAAATGGCTGCTGTTCGACATCGTCAACCGGCGCAACGTCGCGCTGGTGTTTCCGATGCTGGAATGGGAATAGCCGTGAGGCTAAAGGGCGCATCGGGCTTTATGCACTGGTGCTAGCGGCGATGCGCTTGCCGCCCGACTGCGAGGCGGTGATAAGATGAAAACCTGTCAACCCGGCGGGGAACCATCATGAACCTCCAGCCTGCTCCTATCGAAGACATCCCTCTGGGCGCGCCCCTGCCCTGGCGGATATATGACCGCAACGGTTACATCGTGTTTGCGCGCGGGGAGATGGTGGCCAGCCGCGAACAACTGGAAAGCCTGCTCCCCGAAGGCCTGTTGCGGGACATGGATGCGCCGCCCCGGACCCACGAGCAGGGCGAGCTGGCCGAGTTCGGCGAGACCGCCCCGCCCGGCGCATTCCCGCCCGGCGGCATCAAGCCGCAGATCGGCGAACGCATCCAACTGCGCCTGCTGGACCAGTCCCCGCAAAGCTACTATTCCGCGACGCTGATCGGCTACATCAGGAACCTGAGCATACTGGTGACGAGGCCGATGGCCGGGACGCCCCCATTCGTCCCAGCGGAAGGCAGAGAGGTCGAAGTGCGCATGGTCACCGGCAACAACATCTACGCGTTCCGCTCGGCTATCCAGCGGATATGCATCAGCCCCTCCAACTACCTGCACCTGGATTACCCCGTCGAAGTCCGCGTGCAGAAACTGCGCAAATCGCCCTGGGTCAGGGTGAATCTCGGCGCCACCGCGACCGACGCGCAGGGCGCCCACGAAGCCGCCCGCCTGGTCAACCTGAGCCCCGACGGCGCGCAACTCCACGCCCCGCCCACACTGGGCGAACCGGGCGCGACGCTACGGCTCTCGTTCCATGCCGCAATGGACGACCTGAAGACCACGCTGAACCTCGAAGCGACGATCCTGCATGTCCATGCGCCCCTCCCCGGACGGGACGCGGAGGCCAACGCGCTCGAATACGGAATCGCCTTCCGCAACCTCACCGCCGAAGACGAACTCTGGCTGAAGGGGCTGGTGTACCGGAACATCGCGGAGGGGCGGCTGGCGTAGCGGCCCGCCCGATCCAGAATATTGCCGGGCCGAAATGCATAGATATTTCGGTCTATTGTTTTCGCCCCCATGCTCGGGTAAGGTCGCGAACGTTGCCCGGCCAACGACAAACAGAAAACAGGGAGATCGCAGCAATGCGCCAGCTTATACGGCAGTCCGTTCCAGCATGTCCGGCAGTTTTGCCGGCGACTTTACGTTAGGCAAACCACAACATCCATGGGGAATAATATTACTGAACCCTTATTGCTCATCGCGAACTTCCTCGAATCAAGGCGTGTAGCCTCGGCTGTAGTGCTGGCTTCTATTTTGTTTTTCATCGCTACGATCACAGGCTATACCGAGATGGTCACCTACGAATTTCGCAATGTCGAGTTGCCGCCATACTCTATTGCCATAGGCTTGGTTATATTCTGTTATGCCAGCGCTCTTCTCATACTTTTTGTACTCACTTGGATGCTGTCACTGAGTGCCAAAGCATTCAAATCAGTTTCAGCTTGGCTTGTTAGAAGGTATCAGGCGCTACGATCCCTTTACGACAACTACCAGCTCACCAAATGTCGAATCACAAAAGTTGTATCTATGCTTTCCCCCCAAGAAAAAGCCTTTCTCGAATTGTTCTGCGCAGATGGTGTGGCACTCCAAAGGATGGCAAATGAACTTCTGCCACATCAGACCTACATGGCTCACTATGAGCTGATCAAGAATGATCTTGTCATCAAGAACAAAGCAGATTTCCCCGCTGAATGTTTTGCTCTTAAAGCCGAGGCCATCCCCTTTCTGCGTAAGTTGTTCTATGGTGGTAAAAGGCCGCTCACCCAAATTGAGCTTCGACTTGATCGCGTGGCAAGCTCAGGCTCTTCTGGTGGCGGTGCGATAGGCAGCTCGCGTGGGATGCGACGATGAATGCATTTTAGGTGATGGCTATGCCGAAAAAGAAGGCGACGATGCCCGCGCAATATTCTGGTTTTGTCCTGACATTTGAGCCAAAACGAACGCAACCCGCGTAAGGCGCACACCGTAGGGCGTCAATAAGCGTAGCGCATTGCGCCGGATGGAACCTCCCCGATAACACATACGGCGCAATGCGCTACGCTTATTGCGCCCTACAATTCTGTTTGGTCCGTATCCACCTGACGATCTGCGGCCAATTTTTAGTATGGAATTCGGGCATCTTTATCAGCGCGACAGGAGCCGCATCGATGACATCGATTCCCCAGCGTGCGAATACAAAAAGTCCCGCGTCGGAAAGCGCCAGTTTCTTCAACCATTGCACCCGGTCAATCAGGTAGCGATCCGGCTCCGAGCCCGCAAATCCCTGTGCAACATAGTTCTCGAAAAATGCCTTGGCCACCAACACCGCCAAGCGTGCCTGTTCGACACCGTTGCTATCCCGCTTGTATTTCAGTTCGTGCAGATTGGCGATGCGGCTCTTGAGTACGAGAGTGGGGTGCAGTATGCGAATCAATCCATACGCCGGGTGTTCGAATTCGACTGCGGATTCCCGGATTTCCCTGTTGCTCAATCCGACCAGGCGCCCCATAAAATCGACGAACAGCGTCCGACCATCCTGGGTGCGATAAGTAACGATAGCGGTATTGGGCGTATGGTCGTTTGCATCCGGAATGCTGAGCGTGCCGCCCAGCTCGGTCGCAACGACTTTGGCATCGTGCTTCGAGGCCAGAACATCGGCGTCCTGTGTGAGATAGGGAGCGTCGATCTTCGGCACAGGAACATTGAAGTAATCGACCCAGAACGTTAAGGCCTGACCGCCGACCAGAATGGCCGGTTGAGGCGCTTGTCGAAGCGCGTGAAAGAACCCGGGAAGGTCGCTAGGCTGAAACCAGTCGTACCCGGCGACCACAGTCTAGCCCGGCATGCGGACAATACGAAATGCGGCGGGATCGACTTCGGAGATCAGCTTCGCACGCGAAACCGCCTCTGCTGCCGACATCTGGCTGACGGCTTTTCCAAAAGCGGCACGGCGCGCTTCCTTGCCCGATGCGACGTGACTACCGGCAGCAAGAGCAAGCCGCGAGCGCATCTTCTCGCGCTCGGCTTTATTCACAGATGGGTTGGCAAGCTGCTTTTTCATGGAGGCATCGTAGCACGCAGGCATAAAAGCATTCAATGAAGTCTTATGGAATCCGCAGGGCTAATCTGCTCTTCAAATAATTATGTTCAAAATCAATAAATGTAGGGTGGGCTATGCCCACCATGTCGGGCATAGCCCGACCTACATTTGGTTCCCGCTCGTCCGGCTTTGGGAAATACAAAGGACTGCTTAAGGGCACCACTCAGAGATCACCCTTGCTCGCCGCGACCATCATGTCTTTCATCGCCGCCATCACGCGCTCGGCGCTTTGGCGGGTGTCGGCGGGCAGCGCCTTGATCAGCTTGAGGTCCATCATCATCGAGATGACCCAGCGCTTGCCGTCCTTGTCTTCGAGGATCGCGATGCGGCAGGGCATGAAGGCGATCATCATCGGATCGGCGGTCAGCATCTTGTTGGCCGTGAGGCCGTCGCAGAAGTTGAATATCTCCATGCGCTTGGTGGGCTTGCCGGTCAGCGCCTCGATCTCCTTGTAGATCGGGTTGCCGCCGACGAACTTGAGGTTGTGCTGGTTGGCGCGCAACTTGAGCGATTCGACCGCATCGTCGAAGCTGATGCCGTCCTGCACCTGGATGCGGGCGATCTGGAGTTTGACGTTGGTGTAGCTGATACCTTGGGGCTTCTCGGCGGCGCTGGCGAGTTGTGTGACGGCCAGCACCAGGATGGCGAGGAGAGCGTGGAGTTTTTTCATTTCGATTCCTTTCCAATAAGTATGTCATTCCGGCGAAGGCCGGAATCCAGCCAGATAAACAGTTCCTGCAACGCAGGACAAAATTAAATGCCTATTGATAACTGCACTGGATTCCGGCCTTCGCCGGAATGACGGGACAGTTATTCAATTCTCACTACCTGATCACCTCACCACAAGGCCCGGCGCAATCGCGCCGGATGGTTCGATACGGCCTGCGGCCTACTGAGCGTGTGCTGTTGGGGCTTTAGCCTCTTACAGCCACGGCCTGCCCCTTGCGGGTACACCACGAACGGTTTGAGGTGACGGTGTTTAAACTATTCCCGGATTGCCAGTCATACCCTTCAGCTTCGGCACATTGGGCACACTCGCCCTGACCACTTTTTCGTTGCGCAAATGTCTCGCGACCAAGTCCCAGATCGGTTCGCCGCCCTTGTCGCGCGCGGCTTCCGTCACCGGTGCCCAGCCGGCCACCTTGTAGATTTTGGCGGCATCCAGCAGCTCGCCATTTAAGCGCATGTCCTGAATGCGCTTGCCCATACCGGCATTCGGTTCGCAGGTGTACTCCAGCCCGCCCACGCGCACCATGTCGCCGCCCTGCTGATAGTAGGGGTCGGGGTTGAACAGGTTGTCGCCCACGTCTTCCAGCACGTTCTTGATTTGCGCGCCGGTCATCTCGGTGACCGTGGTGTACGGATAGGTGATCGCGGTCTGGTTGAGCACGTCTTCCATGGTGATGTCCGAACCCGGCAGCAGCGAGGTGCCCCAGCGGAAGCCCGGCGAGAAGGCGATGGGCGCGTCCTTCTCCTTCATCAGCGCATCGAGTATCACCTGGTCGAAGCTACCGTTGAAGTTGCCGCGGCGATACAGCAGGCCGTCGGTGGTCGCCAGCCTCTCGTCAAGCTTGCTTGCATAAGGCACGCGGTGTCTCTGTATCAGCGCGGTCATGCCGGGGTCGGCCTCCAGCAGGTTGGCGAACACCGGCAGCAGTTTGTAGCGGAAGCCCGCGACCTTGCCGCCCTTCACTTCGAAATCCAGCACGCCGAGGAACTTGCCGTTCGATCCCGCATTGGTCACCAGCGTGGTGCCGCCGGCATTCTTCACCGGGATGGGCGCGGGGATGCCGTCGTGGGTGTGTCCGCCGAGGATGGCGTCCAGACCGCTGACGCGCGAGGCCAGCTTGAGGTCGACGTCCATGCCGTTATGCGACAGCAGCACGACAACCTGCGCGCCCTTCTTGCGCGCCTCGTCTATCGTGAGCTGGAGATTCTCTTCCTGAATGCCGTACGACCAGTCCGGCACGAAGTAGCGCGGGTTGGCGATGACGCTGTACGGGAAGGCCTGGCCGATGATCGCGACCGGGACGCCGTTCATTTCCTTGATGACGTAAGGCTTGAACACCGGGTCGCCGAAGTCGTTGGTCTTCACGTTCTGCGCGACCACGTCCATCTTGCCGCTCAGCGCGCCTTCCTCGGCTTCCTTGATGCGCTGCGCGCCGTACATGCACTCGAAGTGCATGGTCATCACGTCCACGCCCAGTTCGAGACAGGCGTCTATCATGTCCTGCCCCTTGGTCCATAGCGCCTGGCCGCTGCCCTGCCAGGTGTCGCCGCCGTCCAGCAGCAGCGCGCCGGGGCGCGACGCGCGTATCTGTTTGACCAGCGTGGCGAGATGCGCGAAGCCGCCGACCTTGCCGTAGGTGCGCGCCGCTTCGACGTAGTCGAGGCAGGTGTAGGCATGCGCCTCGGGCGAACCCTGCTTGACGCCGAAACGCTTGAGCAGCGCGTTGCCGACCAGATGCGGCGGCTGCCCGCTCATGCTGCCTACGCCGAGGTTGATCTCCGGCTCGCGGAAATACATCGGGTTCAGTTGCGCGTGGCTGTCGGTGATATGCAGCAGGCTGACGTTGCCGTAACGGCGCAAGTCGTACATGCGCGAGGCATCGCTGGCTGCGTAGCTCCGGTTGCTGTTCAGCAGGAAACCTCCCGCCGAGGCGATGGCGAGTAATTGCAAAAACTCGCGACGGTTCATGTCCATGGAATTTCTTTCGCTGCGTGATCGGGCTTGATGTGCCGGCCCCCGCGTATGCGAAGGCCGGCTGTGTGACGTTACTTGTTGACCGGCGATTCCGGATCGAGCAGCAAGGCGACCAGGTCCTTGATCTGCGCCTCGGTCAGGATGCCCATGTGGCCGAAGCGCGGCATGTTGGCGCAGGCGTTGTAGGCCTTGGCGTTGTAGATGCGGCCGTAGGCATAGCGCTGCATCTCTTCGGTATTGCCGCGAGTCTTGCCGAAATGCAGCAGGCTGGGGCCGATGGTGCCGAAGGCAATCTCCTTGGCCGACAACTGATGGCAGTTGTAGCAATTGCCGCCGGCAGGGTCTTCAGGTTTGTCGCTCCAGGTCATGCCGCGGCCGCTCTGGGCCAGCTTCTCGCCGGCCTTCCAGTCGCCCATGTACTTGCCGTCGGCCGGCCATTTGACGGCCTTTTCCTGCCCGGCTTCCAGCTTGTGCTTCAGCTTCGCGGGCACGTTGTCCACGTACTTGCTGCATGCCGCCTGCAACTCGTCCTGGTTCACACGGGTGGCTTTGGCGATGCCCTTGTCGCGAAAATCCCGCTTGATGATTTCGGCGGTTTTCGCATCCAGCGATGCGGCCTGTGCGGGCAGGATTGCGGCAGCAAAAGACGCGGCCACGACCATTCCAATGATTTGCTTTGCATTCATGTTCATCTCCCCTTTTAGCGTTTCAGGCCTGGACCGTCATACTTGGCGCCGTTCGCGCTGACCGCAAGAAACGCGGTCAACGCCACCGTTGCTTCCGAGGCGAACTTCGGCTCGGGGAAACGCTGTTGGCGGAAGCAGTCGTTCAGACGCCACTGGAAGGAGCGGGTCAGCCCCTGAGAGACGCGATAGGCGGGCCAAGTGGTATAGGCCGATTGCGCATCCTTCTTGTTGCTGCTCAGGTTGGGCAGATCCTGCATGCGGATACGTACACCGCTGGTCGCATGGCAGGTGGAGCAGGCGAAGTCGTAAGGGCCGGCGCGATAGTT
>Ga0172379_10000256_pt1 | contig 145022 bp, 129 predicted proteins | sample GrowelOW334metaG_FD_119756 | JGI IMG/M metagenome (GOLD analysis project Ga0172379, IMG submission 119756) | Groundwater microbial communities from an aquifer near a municipal landfill in Southern Ontario, Canada - Groundwater well OW334 metaG | ecosystem: Environmental > Aquatic > Deep... | reverse complement strand
GAGTTGGCAATGCTCGTAGGCCTCGCAAGAGGACGAAGGCAGGGTCAATGACTAGGGTGAAGTCGTAACAAGGCATCCCTAGCGGAAGCTGGGGATGGATCACCTCCTTTCTGGAGATACTCAGATGAAAATCTGTGATCCAAGTCGAATCGATCTTGATCTAGTATCAGAATCGGTAAATAGGCAGCGGTTTTTGTCACGTTTGTATGGTTAAGGGAAACTGTCTATCAAGACAGTTTTTTGTTTGTGCGAAAATTTTTTTATTTTTTTCTAAAAGTGTGGTATACTGCATTTAACAAGTATGCTTATTAAGTACTAAAGTTTGTAATATGCGAGGGGTTAAAAACCTGTCTTTAATAAAGGAGACAATCATTTTAAGAAAAAGAGGTTTGAGTTATGATGAAATTATTTTAAAAACAGGGGTTAGTAGGTCAAATTTAAGCAGTTGGTTTTCTGGTTTAGTTTTAAACAAAAAAGCAGAGAAATTACTATTAAATAAAAAGAAAAAACATCTAGTCGAAGCAAGGGCAAAAGCGTTTGTTGTTTTAAAAAACAACAGGAATGATCAACAAAAAAACATAGGATTAGAAGTAAACGAAACTTTATCAAGAATTAATTTTGATAAAAATACAAACGAAGCTCTGTTGACCGTCCTTTATTTAGGAGAGGGCTTTAAAACAAAATCTGCCATCGGTTTAGGAAATTCAAATCCAGAAATAATGAAGTTATTTGTTGGCCTTTTACGTTCAATTTATAAAATAGACGAAGCTAAATTTAGAATTTTTCTTCATCTAAGATATGACCAAGGTGATAATTTGGAAAAAAAATATTGGTCTCAGATGTTATTAATACCTTTAAATAAGTTTGGAAAGACACAATTTGACAAAAGAACACAGGGTTCCAAGACATGGAAAGAATATCACGGTGTTTGTTCTGTTTATTACTATGATGCTAAAATAGAGAAAAGATTGACAATTTTCCAAAAAAGTATTATAAATAGAGTGTTAAAAACATCAAAAGAGGGCGGCTAGCTCAGCTGGTTAGAGCGTTTGATCGACATTCAAAAGGTCGCAGGTTCAAATCCTGTGTCGCCCACAGAGGCATTTACGGGCGTGTAGCTCAGATGGTTAGAGCGCGTCACTGATAATGACGAGGTCATAGGTTCGATTCCTATCACGCCCACAAATCCGTCAGGTCATACGACCTGACTAACGTCATGGTCAAACATCATGGTCAAACGTCATGGTCAAACGTCACGTTCGAACACCACGTTCGAACACCACGTTCGAATAATACGGTCGAATGACCGTAAAAATTTGCCAAAAGTCAAAAAATAGGGTATTATAGCAGTTGATAATTTTAAATTATGTCTGAACAAAATAAACAATTTTGGCCAGTATTATTGAGCTATTTAAAGCGCTATTTAGCTGGCGCCGGTTTGGCGTTATTGGAATTTATAAAAGTAGCTGTTTTGGCTGGTGTTACCATTGCTTTGGTGCGCTATTATTTGTTTAAACCTTTTTATGTCAAAGGCGCTTCGATGGAGCCGAATTTTTTTGATCACGAATATTTGATTATCGATGAATTGAGTTATCGTTTGGGAGATCCAAAACGCGGTGATGTGGTAGTATTTCGTTATCCAAATGATCCAAAGGAATATTTTTTGAAACGTATTATTGGTCTGCCGGGTGAAAGAGTAAAAGTTTCTGAAGGTGAAATTGTTGTGTACAACGACGCCCATCCAGAGGGGTTTGTAATAAAAGAAAGTTATATACCATCGGATGTTACTACTGAGGGAGAAAAAATCATGTCACTTAGCAACAACCAATATTATGTAATGGGGGACAATCGTCCCAATAGTTTCGACTCACGTCGGTTTGGTCCGGTTGATGAAAATCTGATTGTCGGACGAACTTGGTTACGCGGTTGGCCGTTAAATCGTATTCAAATTTTTGAAACACCTACTTATTAAAAATAATGATATGCCAAAAAAAGAAAAAAAAGTTAAGGTAAAAAAAGTAGAAGTAAAAAAAATAGCCAAACCGGTTAAAGAAAAAATTTCCAAAGAAAAAGAAGTTCAAGTTTCTGAACGTGGTAAAAAAACTTTCAACCTCTTGCGTGGCATGCACGACATTTTGCCAAAAGATGAAAAGTATTGGAAACCAATGTATCAGGTGGCTAGTGATTTGGCTACTCATTTTCAGTTCGGCCGTTTAGAGACACCGATATTAGAAGAAGTTGGTTTGTTTATTCGTTCTATTGGTAAAGGTACTGATGTGGTAGATAAAGAAATGTACGCTTTTGAAGACAAAGATGGCACCAAAGTCTGTATGCGTCCGGAATTAACTGCGGCCGCTGTGCGTGCGTTTATAATGCATGGTATGTGGAACATGCCACAACCGGTAAAACTCTGGTATTGGGGTCCAATGTTTAGACATGATCGTCCGCAAGCCGGTCGCTATCGTCAATTTCATCAATTGGGATATGAAACTTTTGGACATGCTGAGCCATCCGCTGACGCTGAGTTGATTTTGATAGCTTATGATTTTTATAAAGATTTAGGTTTGCCGGTTGAAATTCACATCAATAGTTTGGGTACGCCGGATGAGCGTGCGAATTACAAAGTAGAATTAGTAAATTATTATCGCAGTAAGCGTTCATATCTTTGTGAAGAATGTCGCAATCGTTTGGTAAAAAATCCAATGCGTTTACTAGATTGTAAAGAAGAACGTTGTCAGAGTGTCAAAGAAGAAGCGCCACAAATTATCAACTGGTTGGGCGCGGAATCAAAAAATCATTTCATGAAAGTATTGGAATATTTGGATGAGTTGGCAATCCCATATCATCTTGATTCTACTTTGGTGCGTGGTTTGAATTATTACACTCATACTGTTTTTGAAGTTTATGCGGCCGATGCTGAAATCAGTGCTCAAAGTGCTTTGGGTGGTGGTGGACGTTATGATTTGTTGGTAGAAGAAATGGGTGGACGACCAACCCCAGCGGTTGGTATGGCGCTAGGTTTGGAACGCAGTGTTTTGGCTTTGAAACAATACAATGAAAAAAATAATCGCGAAATTCACAAAGTGCCGACTGAGGCTTTTGTCGCTCAGCTGGGTGATGAAGCTAGACGAGTTACTTTGAAAATTATTGACCAGTTGCGATTTGGCGGAATAAAAATTTCTTTTAATTTGTGCAAAACATCTTTGAAAACCCAATTGGAATTAGCCGACAATTTGAAGGTGCCTTTTGCGGTAATTATTGGTCAAAAAGAAGTTCAAGATGGCACGGCTATTATTCGAGATATGGAGTCCGGAATTCAAGAAATCGTCGATCAAAAAAAGTTAATTTCAGTGTTAAAAAGAAAGTTAGGTAAATTTGACGATAAGAGATAATTAGTATATAATAGGTTTAGCAATTTTATTGCTTTTTAATTATTAATTAAGACGGAGGTGAATAATTGTGTCTGAGATAAAACGTCGTAAAAATGAATCTTTTGAATCTTACATGCGCCGCGTCAAAAAACGTTGGCAGCAGTCTGGTAAGATTTTGCAAGTTAAAAAGATCAGATATCACGAACGAGAAAAGAGTCGCAACATGCGCAAAAAAAGTGCGTTGCATAGTCTCAAAGTCGCTGGTAAAATGGAATATCTCAAAAAGATTGGCCGTTTGCCGGAAGAGACTAGAAAAAAGTTTTAATCATTTTGTGTCCATTGTCCCATGCTTCAATGGTTATCAAAAAATAGATTTTTTAAAACCGCTGCTATAATAGGGGTAATCTTAGTAGCGGTTTTTTTAGTTTATCACAATGTTTATGCCCAAAGTGTAGCTGATCCAAACGGTGAAGTATTACAGGGTGTAAAAGTTATTGAGCAGCCCTTGGGCATGCACGCTTTGGATATTCGCTTAATTATTGCCAACATTATTCGTATCGCGCTTGGTTTCGTCGGTATTATTTTGGTTGTGTTGTTGATGTATGCCGGTTATCTTTGGATGACTGCCGGTGGAAATGATGAACAAATAACACAGGCCAAAAATATTATTCGTAATGCTGTCATTGGTTTGGTGATTATCCTGAGTGCCTATAGTATCGTTTTATTTGTTATGAAAATGCTTGGAGTGCAACAGGGTGGTGTAGCGACTACGGCTGTATATGCTCCGGGTACGCAAAATTTTTCCGGCAGTGGTGCTTTGGGCAAAGTTATTAAAGATCATTATCCGGCTCGTTATCAAAAAGATGTACCACGCAACACCAAGATTGTTATTACATTTAATAAACCAATTTTGTTGTCTAGTTTTGTAGACAACAGCAATGACAGTGTAGATGGTAGTGGAAATCCAATATTTGGTGATTGTAAAAACACCGACAAAGACAACTTCAATTGGTTCAATGATTGTGATCATATCAAATTGGAAAATAATAAATTATCCGATAAATTTATCAATGTTTCACAGGCGGATAACGGTCAATCCATCAAAGCGTTGATAATAGTCGCCACCACTAGTACAGTCAACAATATTACTGGAGTTTATACGATTGTTTTAAAACCAATCACCGATAGTGAAGGTGGTTATTTGGGAAACGCCAATGATTTTGTATCATATATTGTTCGTCTGGGTAGTAGTATTTCGGCTGATGATTCTGTAAACAACAATCCTTCAATTTTTCAAAATCAAAAAATCGGCAATGATTTTTATTATTGGCAGTTTACTTGCAGTAATTTATTAGACAATACGCCACCTCATGTGACGGGTGTATTTCCGGATTCAATTGAAAAAAATCCAAAAGGCGAAGCCAAAAATTCGGTAATCCAAATTTCTTTCAGCAAACCGATGGATCCGACCGGTGTGCAAGGAATTTTTAGTACCGCCACCGTTGGCGCGAAAACTTATTATGCTTTGACCGGAAATAAAATATTTTCTGACGCACAAAATAGTACGGTACCGCTCGGTAGTTTTAATTTGATAAACAATTACCAGACATTGGAATTTGCTCCAAACAAAGAATGTGCGAAAAATGCCTGCGGAAATCCGATTTATTGTTTGCCGGTTTGTGATAAGCCAGGTGCTGTTTGCAGTGATTCACCAAAAAATGATAATTACCAAGTTTTGTTGGAAGCCGCCAAAACCTTGGTTGGTAGTTTTGAGAGTGTGCCATTTAGTGGTATAGCGGACATGTCCGGAAATGCTTTGGATGGAAACGGCGATGGTAGTCCTCAAACAGCAGTCATCACTTTGCCGGTATTTGACAATTGGAAAAAGCCGGATAATTATTTTTGGACTTTTAAAATTAGAGATGAAATCGACAAAGAATCTCCATATATAAATAAAATTACTCCAGGGGTAAACGCGCAAAATGTTCCAAAAGATGCGAATTTAAGTTTGGTGTTTAGTAAACGCATGCGAGCCGACTCGATGAACAATATTGAAATTCAAGAATATCCGGCGCCGACCAACAATATTCCATTGTGGAAAGTTCCGTTCGTGTATTTAGATTATCAGACGGTGGAAATTCATCATGGTCCATTTTTGGACAATATTAAACAAATGTATATTCCGGTAGTTAGTTCCAGCGTTGAGGATGCTCATTTCAATTGTTTTTATCCGGGTAAAGGGCCAAAAGATGTCGTACCAAACGGATCGTTGGATTCCAAAGTTTGTGACATAGTCAATTCACCGGAAAATTGTTGCGACACCAAAGATGAAGTCGGAAGTGAATTTTGTTGTAACGGACAAGTGGTGTCTTCTCAAAATGGAATCAAAAATTGTATTGAAAATATTAAAGTTAAAAATCCATTGTCAACCCCATGAAATTTGTAAATAAAAAATTAGTTTTGTGTTTAATTTTCTCATTGTTTTTTGTAACCGGATTTTTGGCGTTTAATAGTTTGGTCCACGCTCAAGCTTCCAATTTGGATGTTGGTTTGAAAGAAGCCGCGGCGACCGGTCTGCCGACTACTGATATTCGTACAATTGTTGCCAAAATCATCAAAGCCGCTCTGGGACTATTGGGGATAGTAGCTTTGTGTCTGATTTTGTATGCTGGTTATTTATGGATGACGGCCGGTGGTGATGATGAAAAAGTCGCTACATCAAAAAAGATATTGATTAATGCCACGATTGGTTTGGTTATTATTTTATCCGCTTATGCCATCGTGAGTTTTGTAATGAATAAATTAGTGGAGGCAACCACGGGAAATGTTTCTAGTGCATTGTGTGAAGCGCAAAAAGCTAATGGTGGGGCTAGTTGTGGTGGAGATTGTCCATCTTGTTTTTCATCGTGTGCGTATGACAATTGCGCTTCCGGGCAGTTCGCGATTGTTCAAATGCCGGCAACGGGAAATGTTTGTGTGCAAAATGTGGCACCGGTAATTGTTTTTAATCTGGATGTGGATGTGGACTCTTTGAAAGATAGAATCGTTGTAGAAAACGCCTCTACCTCTGTGCCGGTGGTTGGTGAATGGTCGATACAGACCAGTCATCATCATATCGCATATTTCAAACCGACCAACGGAGTTTGTCCTACTCCAGACACCGGCAAAGATTGTTTTGCCGCGTCTACCACTTATAAAATAAAAATAAAAGATGGAGGCAAAGGAATTCAAAGCGCCGGTGGAAAAGACCTGAATTGTATTTTCAGTACCGGAAAATGCGCCGATGTAAATTTTACTTCCGGTGACGGAGTGGATAGAAAAAATCCGGTTATTAATATTTTATATCCAAAAAATTCCGATACCAATTTAAAACAAGGGGATAATATCAGTGTAAAAGTTCATTTTGAAGATGATGGCGGTTTGCAAAATATAGTTTTGAATTCCGATGGCATGTTGGTTGATAGTGTTCCATTTAGCGGATGTAAAAAATCTGATACCGCCACGATTATTTGGCCTACCAACAAATTAAATATCGGCGAGCATTCTCTAAAAGCTATTGGTTTGGATTGGGCGGCCAATAGTAATGAGGACAATTCTACGGTTGTTTTAAAACCGAAGCACTGTTTTGATTTGACTCTTGATCCGGGAGAGAAATTTATTGATTGTGGTGGGGAGTGCGGGGTTTGTTCCGGAGATAAATGCACAAAAGATGTCGATTGTTACAGTGGGTTTTGTCAAAAACAAAATGCCGGTGATTCGGAAGGTACTTGTGTAGAAAAAACTTATATCACCGACTTTTCTCCATCTAGCGCTGCCGTCGGTGATTATATTTCAATTTTTGGTAAAAATTTCGGTGGCACAAAAGGGCATGTTTATTTTGCCAAAGTCCCAAATCCGGATGTAAAACAACCAACCGATTGGGTCGAGGCTCAAGTGGTAAATTGTGGCGCCAGCTTCAATAATTGGAGTGATAACCAAATTATTGTTTTGGTTCCGGAAAATATAATCAGCGGTAAAATTGCGGTATTTAGTCCAAATGCTATCGGTTCAGATGTTTTTAATATTAAATATTTTGATACCACCGGCGATGGTTTTAAAAAAGTTTCCAATTTTACTTTAACAAATATTTCTCATCCGGGTATTTGCGGATTAAATCCAAACAACGGATCGGTCGGTACCAGCATAACAGTGAAAGGTAAAAATTTTGGCGCTTTTGATGTCGTAAAAAGTTTTGTTACTTTCAGTGATAAAACAAAAACCAAAATCGAAGGTTGGGCTGATGATACTATATTATCTGTAGCGCCAACTTCTTTGGGCAATGGCAATTATGGGGTGAAGGTGACCAACAGCAATAATCAAACTAGCAATTCGGTTCTGTTCACTATTTCCGGATCAAACCAAGACGCTCCATTAATTTCTGAAATTTCTGCTCCGGCTATTACTACTATCGGTGATTATCTCACCATTACCGGCAAAAATTTCGGTAATCAAATCGGCAGTGTCTGGTTCAAACTCAATGGCGCGGCCGCCCCTGACGGTGTATTCAATTTTCCAGTTGCTTGTAAAAATTCATTTTGGAAAGATAATCAAATAGTGGTGAAAGTTCCACCGGGATTAGATACAAACAGCAAAAGATATACCATTCAAGTTTACAATTCAGTCAGTGAATTGGGCAGTGTTTTGGATGATAATAAATTTGTCATGATAAATACCGGTGATCCAAGTCCGGGAATTTGTAAAATTTCTCCGGTATCCGGAGCGGTGCCGTTTGTTTTTCCAAACACAGTCACAGTATCCGGTGAATATTTGGACAAAGTCACCAAATTTTATTTTTGGAAAACCGGCGGTGCATCCAATGATATTCTCAACACTCTCATCGGCAACAGTGTTACAAATGTTAGCGCGCAATCCTTTTCATCGGTGCCAAATGATAAAAATATTACCTCCGGTTTGGTATTTGCTTATCGTGGATCAGACAAAAAACAAAGTAATGGTTTATTATTTTCTACCAGTGATTGTACCAAAAATGACTGTGTTTCCAATAGTGATAAATGCTGTAAAACAGGCGATGAAGCCGGCATGTGCAAACCAAAAGGGGAGTTATGTAAAGGAGAGTTTAAATCCAGCGGTTTTGTTTGGATGTTTTCTACCAAGGAAATTGTTCCACCACCACAAGTAATAGAGCGTTGTGATCACAACACTGAATTGGGCAAAAATTTACCTTCACCATCTCCTTCAACCAAGTGGAATGAAGGTGGTAGTAATGATGCCAGCAAAGTTTGTCAAACTGCATTGGTGACAGTTGAATTTAGCGCGGATTTAAACCCAGCCACTGTCAACAATAATTCAGTTACTATTAATGCCTGTGAAAGTATCGATGTCGACGGTGTGTGTCAGAAGGCAAAAAATATTTTGTTAACCGATGATAGTTATAAATTAAATTCTGCGGCTGTTGACGCGTCTCAAAATGCGCGTCCTTATTTGTTAATAAAATCTCAGGATGGAAAATGGGCGTCAAGCACACTTTTTCAAGTTGTTTTGAAGGATAGTATTTCTTCAGTACCGGATAAAAAAGGACAATCGGTAAAGTTGGTAGCCTCCAATCCATGTGGTGTTGGAACAGCCTATTGTTTTTCTTTTAAAACCGGAATTGGTGATTGTGCTTTGAAAAAAGTAGTCGTTACTCCAAATGAATTTTGGGCAAAAATTCTTGAATCTCCAATGCGTTACCACTCAACCGGTGGAGATGTGTTTGATATTTTTTATAAAGGCAATGGTCTAAGTACTCAATATTGCACCATGATGGATGTATCCGGTTTTGATTGGAAATGGGTTGTGGATAATAAAAATGCCGGAAAAATTTACGCGACCATCGATGGAGCAGGTGATAAAATAAACACTCAAGTAAATACTTTGGGCAATACTGTAGGTGTAGGTGTGGCCAATGATAGCGTCGATGTAAAAGCGACCGCCTCCACTTCTTCTGTTGATAAAATTTTTGTTAGTAAAACCGGCAGTAGCCCATTAACCATTGATTTATCCAATCCGGAAGTAGTGGATTATTGGCCAAATTGTTTGGAAGCCTGTACCAATGCATCCGTTGGCGCCAAATTTAATATTACAATGTCCAACCACAATGTTACCAAAGATTCTCCGGCAATAAAATTAGTTCAGTGTAATGATGAAAATTGTTTTAGTACCAGTGAGCCGGTTGCTTTGGATAGTTCTTTTGATGAAGCATCCGGTCATACAATTTTAAAAATCGCCAACGACAAAGGTTCTGAAAGTTTGAAACCAAACACTCTGTATCAAGTAATGTTGTCATCGGTCAGCGCTTCCGGAGTGGATAATGGCGCTCAACTGTGGTCTGTAGCTTTTTCGAATGATCCGGAAAGTTTTTCCAAACCATACAATAAAATATTTACCTGGAGATTTAGAACAAAAAAAGAAGCTTGTAAAGTTGATCATGTTTCGATTTTGCCAAAGGTATTTACCGCCAAAAAATTAAAAGATTTGGCTATATTTCAAGCTCAGCCTTTTGCCGCTCCGGATGCTTGTAGTGTGACCGGACAAAAATTAAACCCTTGGAATCAAAATTGGAGTTGGTCATCTTCAGATGTCGGTGTGGCTACAGTACAATCATTTAAAACAAAAGGATCGTCAGCATTTTGTACTGCCAACTGTATTTTGAAAGGCAGTACTGTTCCATCCGGACAGGGAAGCGCGGCATATCCGGTTTGTGGGAATGGAAAAGTAGAAGCCGGCGAAGATTGTGATCCACCTTTGAAACTAAAAGGCTGTGGTTTGAATTGTAGATTTATTGGCAATCCAAATGCCACCACTACGATTAGTAAAGTTGATGTGGGATTGTGTGGTGATGGTTTTGTTACACAAGAAAAAGGTGAAGCCTGTGATATCAATGATCCAAAAAGCAAAGAAGGTTGCAATACTTTTTGTTTGCACACTGGTTCAAAAATGCAAACCGCTGCCAAAGAGGTCAGTGCTTCGATTTGTGGCAATGGTATGATTGGTAGTGGTGAAGATTGTGATGTTGGAGTGTCAGCGGATCAAAATGTTTCCACTTCATCGATACTTTGTTCGGCTCAATGTTTGCATTTGGGAACTAGATTGTCTTCGCAATGGTGTTTTGCCAATGACGCCAAAATAGCTCCGGCTTTTGGAGGTTTTGAACAAAAAGATTACAATTTTTTCTGCAGTCAATCATACAGTCAATGTGGTGATGGGGTCACCAGTCCAGACGAAGATGTGGGTTGTGAAACAACAAACGGTATCCCCAATGGCAAGCACAGTGATTGGTGTAATGATCGATGTTTGGTAGCGAACAAAAGTAATTTTGACCAAAATTTAACCAATCCGGACACAACCTGTTCTGCCAACAAAGAAGGTTGTGATGAAAATGCGCAACATGTCGGATCGTCTTTGATGTATAGTAAACCATCAGTTTGTGGTGACGGTGTCGTCGGTGTTGGTGAGGATGAGATTTGCGAAACAGATAAATATTTGACTAATATTTGGCACAAAGATTTGGTTGATCCTTGGGTGTTGGCCATTGGTCAAGCTGGATCGGTGGGAAATATTGTGAGTTCTACATTATCCGCTCAAGTAAGTGATATTAAAGGCGCGATAACTGATAAAAATGTCAGTGGAATTGGTAAATACCAAGTTTTGTGTGGTTATAAAACCGATGAGCAATGTCAAGAAGCCTACAAAGGCGATAAAAATGTCGGAGTAGGGCTGAATTCTTGTTGTTATTTCAAATCAAAATTAATTGATGTGTATCCGGGTAATACCAGTACTGATCCAGGTAAATTTGCCACAAATGTTTGTATCAATACTTTTATTTCAGCTAGCTTTGATAGTATTATTGATCCGGCCACTTTACCGGGTAATTTTGTCATCGCTCGCAGTGCGGCTTCCCCATGTTCTGGCGGTCTAGAAGATGTCCATGAGACTACTTCATTTTTAGCTTCGTCTGATTCTTTGTTGCCATGGTATCAAAACATTTGGAATAAAATAATCATTACCATTAAAAGTATTTTTGGCAACAAAGTTACTGCCAACACTTGGTGTGCCGGCGCGGATATTGGTGGAGTAGAGGTAGTAAGAGATGATACTGGTGGCTCACAAGTTTTGTTTAGTCTAAATAATCCCTTAGCTCCTTCGACCGAATACGTGGTGATTTTGAAAAAAGGAATAAAAAATATTCAAGGGGTAAGTATTGAAAGCAAATCGGACGGTAAGGCGGTTGGTTGGAGGTTTAAAACCGGAAAAACAATTTGTGCTATTTCTGACGTGTCGATTGATCCGGATCAATATTATTTTTCTGTTCCAAATGCCGATGCCAGTTTGGTCGCCAAAGGTGTTACTGAAAACCTTCAGTTGATTCAACCGGTATCAGGATATAGTTGGGAATACCAGTGGGGTCCAAAAAATAATCCTTATGTATTAATTTCCGGCGCTACTTCTTCCGTTAATATTATTACTTCACAAAATAACAATGGTGAAGTGGATGTGCATGCCGCCGCCAATCTAACCGAAAATACATATACTCCACAAACCGGATTGGTTGGTACGGGAAAATCTCATATCATTGTATTTTTATGCGAAAATCCTTGGCCACCAAAACAGGCGATTGTTCAAGGTCAAACCAAACCAACTATTATTTTCCCATATGAAGATAAAGTGGGAAATAACGATGGTTTTGATTTAGATAAAAATATTTTTGATAGCACAGAAATACCAGCCGCCAATGTTGGTAAAGGCTACTTCAATTTTAGTACTTATTATTGCGCGGATAATGGTGATCATGGTTATACAGATGATCTGCCATACTTGCGACCGGTTGTTCAGACAGGGGATACAGTAGCCACAAAATCCGGAGTGTGCGATCTTGACGGTCTCCACTGTAATTCTGATACTGATTGTAAAGATTTTTATAAGTTTTCTTCAGGCGATGGAAAAAGCTTTTTCTCGTCTAGTTATTACGCTGTTACCTGCGCGTATTATGATTCAGATAAACTGGATAATGTTTTTTATGTAGATAGTAATAAAAATCCAATGTATTGCAGTGGTTGGAGTTGTCCTGATTCCGGTTCAGCTGATTATCTGGCTTGGAAAAATAGTCATGATAGTGCCTCTTGTCTGGGAACAAATGGTAGCCAAACCAAACAGACATGCACAAAGAGCGCTGTCAGTTTTTTCCAAGATAGCGAAGTTTTCAAACGCTTTATTTTCACTAATAATAAAAATAATGATGCGATTGGTATTCAAGTTTTATCCAACAAGGCACATTTGTCACCTAGTGATTGGTTTACCAAGGCCAAAGGTTTTGCTCCGACAGTGCAGAACCTTCCACCTATCGATGGATATCCGGCCATATCCGACGGTAGTAATATTTATGTAAATGCTTTAAATTTTGATTCAACCGGTCTTATTGGTCACGGTAATTTGGAAACCAATATTTATTTGTTTAGTATCAATGAAAATGCCGCCCCTGAAACTAGAAAAGTATTTGAAAATTTGATAAAGAATTTGAAATTTAATATCAATTTGACCAACTACGGATATTGTGGCAAAGATATGAAAAATCCGGGGGATACTACTGTGTGTATTTCAGATTTTGATTGCGCAAACGGTGAAGTGTGTTCGGTACAAAAAGATAAAATAAAAAGAAACTTCTCGCGTATTCAGGATATGAGCACTATCGAAAAAGATTTGCTTGATTATAGTAGTGGGCACGGCAATACATATCCGGATCTCAAAGTGGGATCATATTTATCCGGACAAACCGTTAGTACCTGGCCATCTTGGTCAACACTGACTGGTACGGCAATACCAGCTGATCCGATAAACAAACTCGGTGTTGCTGGTACTTGCGCGTCTTCCACCGGAATTTTCTGTATCGATGATAAAACTTGTCAAACAAAAACCGGCTCACAGACTGAGACTTGTGTATTGCACGCTCCGGATACCGGTTGGAGCACCGCTGACAAGCGATTTAGTTTTGCGTGTGCCAACAATTCTTTAGCCTATCGTTATTTTGCCACTTCTACTGATCCAAAAACTCCGGGTTATTTAGTAAAATTACGCATGGAAGATTCGGGATTGGTGATAGACAATCTGGGAAATCTAGTGAAAGATTTGATCACCAAACCTGCTTACTTTAATATTTTGGATACCAGTGGCAATGGTATTTGTAACCAAAATAATGAAATTTCCACGATGAATCAAGGAACATGCGGTGATGGAAAAGTAAATTTAAACAAAGGAGAAGAATGTGATCCAAAAGGTAGTGTGGTGTGGAATCAGGCTGATTGTGTTGGGGGAAGTTTTGCAGATGATTTGAAGGGAGATATTTGTTCCAGTGATTGTAAATGGTCAAAAAATGCAACGACTACAAAATGTGGCATATTATCCAAATGTGGAAATGGCAAAGTTGAAGTGGGGGAAACTTGTGATGAGGGTGCGTTGAATGGAAAATATAATCATTGTAATCCAACTTGTAGTGGTTTGTCTTCTAGCTGCGGAAATGGAGATGTTGATACAAAAGGCAATGAAGTTTGTGATACGAATTTTGATTTTTACAAAGCCGGAAAAGATAAGGATCTTGGTTGGTGTGCCAGTGGTGTTGTAGGAGCAAAGCCATGTAATGTTGATGACGATTGCAAAATACAACAAAATCTTTGGGGTAGTTTCAAAGATAACGCGTTGGTTGGAATTGTAGGAAAATGTATTCAAGTTTCATTCAACAACAGTCGTTATGGTTTAACACCAACTACATCTTGTAATTTAGATTGTCAAGCACACGGTCCATATTGTGGTGATGCTATTGTACAAAAAGATTTTGGTGAAGAATGTGATGGAAACAAAGTTGATACGATTAGCGGTGTGACATGCAATAGAGTGTGTGGTTCTGGTTGTCGTTGGGTATACAATTCGGTTACCACCTCCCCAATATTATATTTTAATTTTGATGATGTAATTACATATCATGCTGGGTGGCCGAAATACGAGACAGGCAACATTGGTGGTTTAAGTTATATTTTAAATAAAGGGCAGGCCAAATCAGGTATATCCTTATTAAATTCAGCTTATTGCTCTGGTGTTGCCAACACCGGTTGCCCGACCCCAATCTCGTCATTTAATGGAGATAAAAACCAAGCGATGCATTTCAACGGCATATCAAATTATTTTACTATTGATCATAGTGCAAGTTTTGATGTAAACGAACTAACTTTCGCTACTTGGATAAATGTGGATGGGGATAGTAGTGACGGATATCATGCGGTTATAAGCAAACAAGAGGGTAAAGCTATTAGTAACAATCGTGATTATAATTTTTACATTGTTAAAAGTGGAAATAAAATAAATCTTTTACATTTTTATTCTGGACCGCCACCAGGATCCAAAACTGACAATATTTTTGGTATTAGTTCTGTTCCGGTAGATTTGTCAGTCGGTGTGTGGTATTTTGTTGCGGTTACGGTTGACGCGCAACGTCAAGTTAAATATTATGTAGATGGGCAATATAAAGGAACGGGAGTTGTCAATGGTAGTACAAAATTAAAAGCGGACAATAATTATCCAATTTGGATTGGGCGGGCTGACAATTGGTTCAAAGGTAGTATGGATGAAATGCATCTGTTTGGTCGCACTTTAACCGCTGGTGAAATCACAGATTTGTATAACAATGGTGAAAATTTTTGTCAGGCAAAAATAGCTACAGCCGAAGAAGTAAAACCAACAACTGAGACAGGTTGTGGAAATGGCAAAATAGAAACCGGTGAAGCTTGTGATAATGGAAATAAAAATGGTGTGGCTTGTACATCAGGATATAATAAGCCGTGCGTTTATTGTTCTTGGGATTGTAAAAATAATATTTCCGTTGATGCTTCAGGATATTGTGGCGATGGAGTGATAAATGGTACAGAAAAATGTGAGGTGAGTGGCAATTCTTTGTATTCCAGCGTAACTAGTACATATATTACAAATGATTGGTGGAATAAATTAGTTTTAGAAAAACATCCAGATCAAAATGGTTATATAGTTTTACCTTGTGATCAAGAATACAATTTGCATTTGAATTCTGGTAGCTTACAATTTTATAAGGACAAAACTTGGACCAATCTCACAACTCAGATCGGCATCAAAACTTGTATTAATAATTGTAGTAGTATCAGCAATAAATGTGTTGAGTGTGGTTTAAAAACCGGCGGATCACCAATATCTGGCGCGTTAATAAATGTGTTGGAACCATTATCAAACAATCCGCTTTTATCTAACAATAGTGAGGATGGTGACGTTGGATTGCTGTATGTCAGCACTACACAGTCGTTGTCTTCTATTGGAGATACAACGGGCGTAGCGTTTTTCTCGTATAAGTTAAATGACAACATTTTTGATTATAAACTACACCCTTATCTAGGTGATCAGTCTGTGGTTGCTAGTATAAATAGTGATCCGGTTTGTTCTGATAAGTCTCAAAGTAAAATTTACCGCCTAGCAATTAATTCCGATTTTGCCACCGAGCATATGATAGATTTTCCGGTTTTTGGCACTACTACTCCGGATAAATATAATCTGCTGTTGTCGCCGGTAATTTTCGACGATACTAGGCCACAGGATGTGCGTGTAGTGGTTAGCTGGGTTGGAGATGTTGGATTTAATACTGGTTTTCTTGTGCCAGGTGGTGTTAATTCGCAAACTGGTATCATCACTTCGTTGGAAGATAATTCACCTGCTATCAATATTTCTACCGGGATCAATTATTATACAGCCCCAAATATCAATCCGTTGGCTAGTATTTGGTACCACGGTTTTAAAAATACCAACACCTCTAATGTAAAATCCTTCACTATCGACACTTCAAAAATGGTTACCTCATCTTATGCTTTTTATATAAAAACAGCAGACACGATGAAAAATCTCAAAAATTCGGCAAAATTAAAAGTGGAAGTATATGTGCCGGAGAGCGATGATAATCTTAGACATTTTGCTCGTCCTGCGAAAACTTATTATTTAAATCAAGCTATACCTTCAGATAATGATGCGGCGCAGTTTTGGCATGTGTTCAATATTAAAAAAGCGCCAGATAGTGTTGTTGCTAAAATACCAAATAGAATCGGAGAAATAAATATGATCCGTAGTTTTATTAAAATGAATTACGCGCCATAGACTTTATGAATAATAAAAAATATATTATAATTATAGTAGTGGTAGTGGTTTTAGTGGGAGTTGTATTTTTGATATTTAGAAAAAAAATCAATTTACCGCAAAAAAATACCACTACTCCAACTGAACAGGCGGCTGTAAAGTTGGATGAAGCCAAAAAGGACGTAGAAATCATGAAATCGTTGGATGTTTCTCTAGATAAAGCCAGACAGACGGACAAAGATTTAGACGGATTGTCAGATGAAGAAGAAAAAAAACTTGGCACCAATCCGAATAATTCAGATACCGATGGCGACGGGCTCATGGATAGTGACGAGGTGAAATTTTATCACACCGACCCACTCAAAGCAGATACCGATGGTGATGGGTATAAAGATGGATATGAAGTAGAGCGCGGATATAGTCCAACCGGTTCGGGAAAATTAAAAAAATAAAATAATTTTTTAAAATAAATATATGTTTGATGATCAAGTAACAAAAACAAATCCACCGACAAATTTGCCTACTGAGCCTGATGATATGTTCGCCGGCGTTGAAAAAGAAGGCGCCGAATTAAATCCGGTTGAAAAAACTCCAGATGCTCTTGGTGCTGGTTTGTTAAAGAAAAAAGATGCTGTCACGCCAAATATTTCCACCGCTCCATCGGTCGCGCCTTCGCTATATGAGGTAAAACAGCCTGTCCTTGGAAAAGTTTTATTATTTTTCTTTATAGCCATAATTTTGGGGGCGGTCGGATTCGGCGGTTGGTATGCTTATGGTAAATTTATTAAAGTCAAACCAGTTGTAACACCTGTGGTTGTACCAACTACTACCGAGCAACAGCCGGTTGTAGAAACTCCGTCGGTAATAGTGCCGGTTGAAGAAAATATCGCAACTACTACCGCACCAACTTCCAGTGACGTTACCGCCAAAATGAACAATGATAAAATTTTATTTGGTGAGTCGGTAGATAGTGATAAAGACGGACTGGATGATGTGCGTGAAAAAGAATTGGGAACTGATCCATACAATGCCGATACCGACAAAGACGGTCTGAGTGATGGTGATGAAGTGATTATTTGGAAAACAAATCCATTGAACCCTGATACTGATGGGGATAGTTATCCGGATGGTCAAGAAGTGCGCAATGCCTACAACCCACTGGGTCCGGGCAAACTTTTCAACATGCCGTCCGGTGTTAGTACATCTACGATCAAGGTGAGTACGTCTACCAAAACAACACTTCCTAAAACTACAACTAGTGTAAAAAATAAAAAATAATTTATGTTCGGTAAGCCAGAGCAAAAAAAACAAACTCTACCGGATGTAAAAATAACCAAGATGCCGGATGATTTTTATGCCGGTACTAATCCGATTGTAAAATTTAAAAATGTAGAAAAGGTAATCAAACAGACTCAAACAGTCAAGTCGGTTTTGTCATCGGCGGATAAAAAACTTTTGGATCAAAAGACGTCTACCGGTGCCGGTAATAAATTGCATCCAATAAATTTGTTTACGAATTGGAAATTTTTAATTGTCGCCGGTTTAGGGATTTTAATAGTTGGCGTGGCGATAATCAGTTTTTATTATTGGTGGCAATATCGTAAGACGGTAACCCCCGAACCAATTCAGCCGGTGGTTACCGAACCGGTCGTCACACCGCCTGCAGAACAGGAAATTTCACCAACTTCAACTGTTGAGCCCGAACCAGTCGCTACTCTTCCAACTGTTTCCACAGAGGTAAAATTAGATTTTCCCTCATTTCTGTTGGGTGATAGTGTTGATACCGACAAAGATGATATAACCGATGTGGCCGAAGAATTATTTGGTACTGATCCCGCTATACCGGATAGCGATAATGACAAATTTACCGATGGTCATGAAGTTTTTTATTTATACAATCCGGCTGGCAAAGAACCGATGAGTTTGGTGGGTTCAGGTTTGGTAAATGTTTATGCCAATCCGGTGTTTTTGTATAAAATATATTATCCAAAAAGTTGGGCGGTGGGTATTGTGGATGTTGGCAATAAAGATGTTTTGTTTAGTACTTTGACTGGTGAGAATATCGAAGTTAGAGCTATGGATATGAATGCAGGAGAAAGCTTCAACGATTGGTTTGCTCGCAATGCCAGTGGCGAACAGTTGGCGGATTATCTGCCGTTTGAATCAGTATTTAAAGAGACTGGATTTGCCCGTAAAGATAATTTGGTATATTTCTTTCCAAAAGGAAATCAAGTTTTTGCGATTCTTTATCACACCACCGACTCAAATGTGGTGAATTATCATATGGTAATCAAAATGTTGGCGCGTAGTTTCCAATTTGGAAGTGCTACTGAAGTGCCGGCTCGTACTGTTGAAGAAAGCGCCACGACTACATTATGATCAAGATTAACTACAATTCCAATATTAAAAATAAGTATTCCGAGAAAGATTTACAAAAAATTACCAAGTTAGTGTCCAAAAAAGAAAAGAAAGTTGATGGAGTGGTGGAAGTAAATATGATTGATGACAAAGAAATGATTGATTTGAATTTTCATTATCGCGGTAAAAAAAATCCAACCGATGTCTTGTCGTTTGCATGGAAAGAGGATAAAAAAATAAAATCCCAATTGCTTGGACAAATTTATATTTGTTATCCGCAGATCAAGCGTCAGGCCAAAGAGTATGAAGTAAAAGAAAACGAAGAGTTGGCTCGGATGTTGATTCACGGACTATTGCATTTGGCCGGTCATGATCATATAAAAAAAGTAATGGCAAAAAAAATGTTTAAAATTCAAGAGGGGATAATTAAAGAATTGGGTTATGTCAGTCAAAAGTTTATTTAACAGTTTTTCGTCCGCCTTTGCCGGTTTAAAACACACTTTTAAACACGAGCAAAATTTTCGTTTGCAAATTTTAATGGCGATTGTAGTTTTGATTGCTTCGGCAATTTTTCCTCTAAAAGCTTGGGAAATTATTTTGGTTATTTTATTATTGGTGGCGGTGTTGGCGATGGAATTATTAAATACCGCGCTGGAATATTTTACTGATTTATTAAAACCGCGTTTGCATCATTATGTATTAGTAATCAAAGACACTATGGCAGCCGCTGTTTTGATCACATCGCTTGGAGCATTGATAATCGGATTGATAATATTCATACCCCACTTTATTAGATTGATAAAATAGTGTATAATAGGAGTTCGTAAAATATTTGATTATGGCCAAAGCCAAAAACAATTTAATTGCCGGGTTGGATATCGGGTCTAGTATGGTGCGTATGGCAGTTGGTCAGCTGGTTTACAACGGCCATGATGATTTACAGCCGGATATGCAGATTTTGGGGGCAGCCGAGGTAGTAGCCGAGGGGATGCACAAGGGCGCGATTAGTAGTATTGAAGATGTAGTGTCATCAGTATCGTCATGTTTGGAAAAAATGGAACGCACAGTGGGTATGCCGATAGATACTGTTTGGGTGGGGGTATCGGGTTTGCATATCATGTCACAAAACAGCAAAGGAGTAGTGGCGGCTTCAAAATCTGAAAATGAAATTTCTGAAGCGGATGTTCAGCGAGCGCTAGAGGCGGCACGATCTATTTCTACGCCATTAAATTACGAAGTGCTACATGTTTTACCAAAGCGATTTTCAGTTGATGGTCAAACCGGTATCAAAGACCCGGTTGGCATGACCGGTATTCGTCTCGAAGTGGACGCCCAGATTATTTTGGGAGCATCAGCGCAAATTAAAAATTTAACAAAAGCGATTTATCGTTCCGGGTTGGAGATTGAAGATTTGGTTTTGTCGGTTTTGGCGACCAGCGAAGCGGCTTTGACCAACCGTCAAAAAGATTTGGGAGTAGCGATAGTTGACCTTGGATCCGCGACCACCAGTTTGGCGATATATGAAGAAGGGGAGATATTGCATTCGACGATTTTGCCGATTGGCTCTGAACACATTACCAATGATATCGCTATCGGTCTGCGAATTCCAATCGAGGTAGCCGAACGTGTAAAGGTAGAACACGGTGATTGTTTTGCCAACACTGTGTCCAAAAAAGACGAAATTGATTTGTATGAATTGGGCAACGGAGAACACGAATTGATCAAGAGAAAATATTTAAGCGAAATCATCGAAGCGCGCGTCGAAGAAATCATGCAAAAAATAGATGGCGAATTACGAAAAGTACAACGTAGTGGCATGCTTCCGGCCGGAGTAGTGTTTACCGGTGGCGGGGCGAAACTGCCCGGTTTGATTGAAGCGGCAAAAAAGTATTTACGTTTACCGGCCACTCTTGGTTACCCGTTGAATTTTATTAGTGCTACCGACAAGATCAATGATTTGTCTTTTGTAAATGTGGTTGGTTTGGTAAAATGGGGCAGTATGATGTCTCAAGGTAGTAAAAAAACAAAGAGCGCAGGCGTGTTGGGTGGAATCAAAAAAATGGGCGGTTCCGCGACAGCTGTAAAAGATTGGTTCAAAGCCTTATTACCTTAATTGTTCACATTGAATACAAATTTGTTTCTTGACATCTACAGTCGCCTCGTATAAACTAAATAGCGGATAACCTCCACTATTTTTATTTTTAGAGGTTGAATACAAAAATTATTCACACTAACATTCTTTATGCCCCAAGTTAAACCGGAAATGGAAACCTTTGCAAAAATTAAAGTCGTTGGAGTTGGGGGCTCTGGTGGTTCGGCTGTCAATCGTATGGTGGCGGCCAAAATTCGTGGTGTGGATTTTGTGGTATTAAATACCGATGTGCAGGCTTTGCATCACAATTCTGCTCCTCAGAAATTACATATTGGCAAAAGTGTTACTCGTGGTTTGGGGGCTGGAATGGATCCGGAAGTTGGTAGAAAAGCGGCCGAGGAATCGCAAAATGAAATTCGAGATATTCTCAAAGATAGCGACATGGTGTTTATCACCTGTGGCTTGGGTGGTGGCACCGGATCTGGTGCTAGTGCGGTAGTAGCGGAAGTAGCCAAAGAGTTGGGCGCATTGACCGTCGCAGTAGTTACAAAACCATTTGGATTTGAAGGTCCAAAACGTCGCGATATTGCAGACACTTCTTGGGAAAAATTGGCGCGCAATGTCGATGCTATTATTACTATTCCAAACGATCGTATTTTACAAGTCATTGATAAAAAAACTACTTTACTTGAAGCGTTCAAAATTGTTGATGATGTTTTGCGTCAAGGTGTTCAAGGAATTTCTGAAATTATCACTACACCATCACTGATCAACGTTGACTTTGCCGATGTCAAAACTATTATGCAAAACACCGGTTCGGCTTTGATGGGCATTGGTACCGGTACCGGAGATAATAGAGCGATTGATGCCGCCAAGATGGCCATTTCCAGTCCGTTGTTGGAGCTGTCGATCGATGGTGCTCATGGAATCTTGTTTACTATTACCGGCGGTGCTGATTTGGCAATGAGTGAAGTTAGTGAAGCGGCCAAGATTATTACCAGCTCAGCCGCTGAAGATGCCAAAGTTATTTTTGGCGCGACTATCGATGAAACTCTGACCGGTAGTGTTCGTATTACAGTAATCGCCAGTGGGTTTGATGATCGTCAAGCTAGTTTGATCAATAATAGCGACGAAGAAAGCACTTCATTTTTTGGCGCTAGCAAATTTGGTAATACCAATTTTTTGCGTCGAGCCCAAAAAGAGGAAGAAGAAGAGGAAAAGAAGTTTAAGCAATTTACTCAAAAACCGGTTGCACCGACTCCGCCCCCAACCAGTTATGTTTTACCAAAAGAAGAAGTCAGACCAGCGCCGATATCCGCTCCAAAAACCAAAGCAGACGATGAATTGGAAATTCCGGCTTTTATTCGTAAAAAAATGGGTATTTAACTATTTTTGTCATCCCCGCGAAAGCGGGGATCTAACAAGTCTGTTTCCATATCCCGACTTAGTCGGGATTGTTTTTTAAAAGGAAAAATGGTATTATTATTTGGTAAAGTTTGTAGTTTATATGAGATGTCCAGTTTGTAATCACAAGAATACCAGTGTAGTAGATACTCGTTCTGCGGAAAATGATCTGGCTACTCGTCGGCGTCGTGAATGTGACAAGTGTCATTATCGATTTTCTACCATTGAAGAAAATGAATTATTGGATTTGATAGTAGTAAAACGCGATGGTCGTCGTGAAGCGTATATGCGTGATAAATTGGAAAATGGTATCAAAAGATCATTGACCAAACGATCATTTACACAAGAAAATTTTCATCAGCTTTTACACGGGATTGAGCGTGATATCCAAAAAAAGAAAAAACACGAAATCAGCAGTGGCGAGCTGGGTGAAATTGTGATGAAAAATTTACGCGGATTTGATAAAGTCGCCTACATTCGTTTTGCCAGTATTTATCGGGATTTCAAAGATGTTAAAAATTTTGAAAATGAATTAAAGCGTTTAAGCAAATAATATGTTTAGACATAAAAATACGACCGACCCAAAAGAGGAAAACAAAACCATTTCCACTTCTACCGAGGAGAAAAAACTCACTCCAAAAACTGACACCGAAACCATCAAAGAGTTGTTGGAGAAAAATTTAAAATGGTCGCAAATAATCTACGAACAAAATCGTAAAATAAACAACAAATTGATGTGGTCGGCGATTGCCAATTGGTTTCGAATTTTGATTATTGTAATACCGTTAGTTTTGGCAATTTGGTTTTTGCCACCACTGATCAAAGATTTGCAAAATACTTATGGCGGTTTGTTGGGTGGCAAGACTACGACTGATACCAATAATACCAACAATTCCAATTCGATTGATCAACTATTAAAAATTTTACCACTTGATCCGGCCAAACAAGAACAGCTAAAAGTGTTATTAAAATAATTTTATGCACAAACACACCAAAATTGTCGCTACTATCGGTCCGGCTTGCGAAGACAAAGAGATTTTGAAACAAATGGTTCATGCCGGTATGAATTGCGCTCGTTTAAATTTTTCTCACGGCAATTATGACGAGTTTACAAAAATTTATAACAATATTCGAGAGTTGGAAAAAGAAATGGATGAACCGATTATTATTTTACAAGACTTGCAAGGTCCAAAAATTAGAATAGGAGAAATGCCGGAAGCGGGCGTGGAGATAACAGATGATCAAGAAATTATTTTTGATACCAAGATTGATAAATACAAAAAAGACGCCATTCCTTTTAATCATCCGGAATTGTATAATTTTTTGAAACCGGGGGATAGATTGCTTATCAATGACGGGCGTTGTGAAACCAAAATTGACAAACTAGCCGATGGTAAAATATTTGCCAAAGTAGTTGAAGGTGGTTTGTTGACTTCTCACAAAGGAGTGAATTTGCCTGACAGTAATATTTCTTTATCTTCATTGACCATCAAAGACAAAGAGGATTTACTTTTTGGTGTAAAGATGGGAGTGGATATGGTAGCGATATCATTTGTAAATCGCGCCGAAGATATTTTGGATACCCGTTTTTTGATTAAAGAATACGAAGACAAGTTGGGTTTGAAATCAGAACATCCGATTCAAATTATTGCCAAAATCGAACGTCCGCAAGCTGTCGAAAATATTGAATCAATTTTGGCCGCCGCCGATGGTGTAATGGTGGCTCGTGGTGATTTGGGAGTGGAGATTCGAGCGGCCGAAGTACCTTTGGTGCAAAAAAGAATTATCGAAGCGGCCAATAAAGCCGCCAAGCCGGTGATTGTGGCGACCCAGATGCTTGATTCTATGAGCTCCAGCCGTCGTCCTACGCGCGCTGAGGTGTCTGATGTGGCCAACGCGGTTATTGATCATGCCGATGCGGTGATGCTCTCCAATGAAACATCGGTCGGTGAACACCCAATATTGGTAGTGGAAACTATGGCGGATATTATCGCTACGACTGAAAAATCTCACTACGATGACATGTTGATACCGATTATTAAAGAAAGCAATGTCAGTTCGGAAAATGCTATTACAAATTTATCACGAGTTTTGGCTGAAGAAGTAAAAGCCAAAGCTATTTTGGTGGCATCTATTTCTGGAGATACCGGTAGATCGATCAGTAGTGTTCGACCCAATGTTCACATTGTGGTGGCCACTACGAGTGAGCGTGTCCAACGTCAATTAAATTTATCTTGGGGAGTTCGTCCGTTCATTTTGCATCCTTGTCGTACGATTGAGGAGTTAGTTGAAAATTCCGTCAGTTATATCAAAAAGAGACATTTGGTAAAAAAAGGAGATAAGGTGATTGTGGTGGCGGGGGAACCAGTAGGAGAGGCGGGAACGATAAATCTACTTGAAGTACGTGATGTAAAATAACAAATAAAAACTCGTTTACATTAAACGAGTTTTTTTGTTCCAATTTTTTTTTCGTAGTGATAGATAGTCTTTTCGCTTTTTTTGCCCGCGAGGGCAAAAGGATGAGCCTCGGCTCATAACCCGCTCAAAGACCATCTATCGCTACTTCTGTGTTTTGTTTTTTGTATTTTTTTTGTTTATTTTATGGTTGGGTATAACGGGAAGTTTTTTGTTAGTTCTTTTACTTGGTTTTTTATGTCAGCTAGTTTTTCTTCGTTATTATAATTTAAAATCGCTTCATCTATCCAAATCGCAATTTTACACATTTCATTTTCTTTCATCCCGCGAGTGGTGAGGGCTGGTGTGCCCAGACGAATGCCTGATGGGTCAAATGGTGAGCGGGTGTCATCGGGGATCATGTTTTTATTTACTGTAATGCCGGCTTTGTCTAGGGCGATTTGGGCTTGTTTTCCGCCAATGCCTTTTATAGTTACATCAATTAACAGTAAATGATTGTCGGTGCCTCCAAAACATAATTTGTATCCCAATTTATTAAATTCTTCTTCCAATGTTTTGGCATTCTTTTTTATTTGGACAGCGTATTCTTTGAACTCAGGTAACAAAGCTTCTTTGAAAGCAACCGCTTTGGCGGCAATATTGTTTTCATGTGGACCACCTTGGAGACCCGGAAAAACTGCTTTGTCGATAGCGCTGGCAAATTTTTCTTTACACATAATCATACCACCGCGCGGACCGCGTAATGTTTTGTGGGTGGTGGTGGTAACCACATCAAAAATTGGCACTGGATTATTCATAACTCCTCCCGCAATCAGTCCGGCGATGTGAGCCACATCCGCCATAGTAATCGCGCCGACTTCATCGGCGATAGCTTTTATTTTTTCATATTCGATTTCACGAGAGTAGGCGCTGTATCCAACTAAAACAATTTTTGGTTTGTGCTCGATTGCAATTTGTCGTAAATTGTCCAAATCGATTTTTCCCTCCGCGTCAGTTTTGTAACGAATAAAATTAAAAACTTTGGCCATATAGGTTACCGGATGTCCGTGGGTCAAATGTCCGCCATGAGACAAATCCATCCCTAATATTGTGTCGCCAGGTTGCATCAACGCAAAATACACCGCAATATTGGCCGGCGCGCCGGAAAGCGGTTGAACGTTGACATGTTCAGCTCCAAACAGTTGTTTAGCGCGATCAATCGCCAATTGCTCTACCTCATCAATAAATTCACAACCACCATAATATCTTTTTCCAATATAGCCTTCAGAATATTTATTAGTCAATACAGATCCGAGCGCTTCCAAAACCGCCGGCGAAACAAAATTTTCCGAAGGAATCATTTCCAGTCCTTCTTCTTGGCGCTGTTGTTCTTTTTTAATACTGCTCAAAACATCCGGATCGAACTCACTCAAAGTATGTGTATACATAATATTGTAAAAATTAAGAAAAAAATAAATATTTTCCTGAACGAACATTGAAAATATGAGGTAAAATTTGTAGACAAACGAGGCGTGGCTGACTCTGCTGTTTGAGGAGCGTCAAGCGACGAGTTCAGAGTCAGAGCCGAGTGAGTCACAAATTTACCGAGTATTTTCACTGTGAGTGAAGGGAAATATTTATTTTTAGATCATATGTAATATTTATCGTTAGTATCTATATTACCACGCCGGTAATAGACAGGCAAATAGCGAGGTTTGTTATTTAATGTCAAACACCATATAAGTATTTTCCAACTTTGCTCCCAGTTTACGATAATAATCGCGCACCCCAACACCGGAAATTACTGCCAAGCGCGGTATTTTATTTTGTTTACAAATTTTTATTGCCGCTTGCATCAGTTTTTTACCCAGTCCGGTGTGCTGGCTGGCACCTTTTTCTTTCTGGGCTATTTCAAGTGATTGTCCGTAGATATGCAATTCGCGTATAAAGGCCGGATAGATTCCATTTTTATCGATACGTAAACGACAAAAACCCAACACTGCACTGCGTTTAGTGTTTTCAAAACTTAAAAAATATTCGGTGCCGTCACTGGATTCGTATATATCGATAAAGAATTTTATTTTTTCTTTGGACCAATCAATTGGTTTTTGATGTCCAATTTCTCGACAGCGCAAACATGAACATTTTTTACCTTCGGCGATCATTTCGGCTTGGATAACTTGACGCAAATTGGTCATCATATTTCCCGCCTTAATATGATTGGAAGGGATATCTCGAATCAAACGGGAAATTCGAACATAATATGGCACGTCTGATTTAAATTCTTTGAGAATTTTTAATAATTGTTTGTCTGAATACGGTTTGAATTTTTTTTCAGCCAACCAAGAATATAGTTCGGAATTTTCTACGACCGTGCATGGATAAATTTTAATCATGTCCGGACGAAAACGACTATCGGAAAATATTTTACGTAACATGTTGAGGTCTTTTTTGGGAGTGCTCCCCGGTAGTTGTGGCATGAGATGATAATCCAATTTAAAACCATATTTTCGTAAAAGTTTGCTGGCTTGCACGGATTCGTTTACTCCATGTCCACGTTTGGTTAATTTCAAAATATTTTCATCAGTATGTTGTATGCCCATTTCCACGCGAGTACATCCCAGATTACGCATGTCAGTAATATTTTTTTCATTGATGAAGTCGGGTCTGGTTTCCAAAGTCAAACCAATAATTCGATGTTTGGCCAGTTCGTTTTTAGCTTGAATTTTGATCATCTTTTTTCGCAGTTCTTCCAAAGACATTTTTTCGGATACGATAGTTTTTTTGGTATGATTGCAAGCCTCAAAACAACGAGCGATAAACCAGTATTGATATTTTATTGGGTAAGCGTTCCAAGTGCCACCTTTTACAATCAGTTCTATTTTGTCGGTCGGATGTCCGTTTTTTTCCAGACTATCCAAACGGCGAGCGACCTGTTCGTAAGGATCAAACTGCAAAGACAAAGCTCGAGCCGCGGCTGGTTCGTCTGATAGGTAGCTTTTGGGCATACGGGCTTCGGTAGGGCAGTAGACACACTGTCCGGGGCAAGGAAACGGTTTGGTGAGCGCCGTCACTATAGTCACCCCAGACAAAGTCCGTACGGCTCGGCGCAAAAGATTTTTTTCGAGCTGTGGACTAATCTTTATCTTGTTTTGTTTGACCAGTTTGTGATATGCTTTAAGCAGTTGGGTGGAAGTAGGGATGTAACCGGGTTTTTCGGTACGTAAAATTCGACGCTTAATACTATTGAGCGCCTCCGCGTCTTTGGGCTGTTTTTTATAACAGTCTAGGATAATTTTTTCTTCAATTGTTTGCATATGGATTCAAAGGCCATTATACACAAAACTCGCGAGGATTACAACCGCATTGCCGAACGTTTTTCAGGTACCCGTTTTGATCTCTGGGATGAGCTGAAACAGTTTAAAAAATTAATTAAAGACGGTCAAAATATTTTGGATTGGGGTTGTGGTAATGGACGGCTATTATTTTTGTTAAAAGATAAAAAAATCCAATATTTTGGGTTGGATCAAAGTGGTGAATTGTTAAAGATTGCGCGTAAAAAATGGTCGGTAGATATCGAGTCCGGTAAAGTAAATTTTTTTTCAACAGCCACACGCGATAAAAAATTTACTGACAATTTTTTCGATTTAGTTTTTATGATCGCTTCGTTCCATCATTTGCCGGATGAAAAAACTCGTCTAGATTTATTAAAAAAAGTTTACAAAGAGATGAAATCCGGCGGACAGATAATAATCACCGTTTGGAATCTGGAATCCGATTGGGCACAAAGCAAGTTAAAAAAAGATTGGCAAAAGATCGGGGATAATGATTTTATGGTTCCTTGGAAAAATAATGATGGCAAAATTGTTTCCGAGCGATACTATCACCATTTTTCAAAAGAGGAATTAAACAGTCTTCTACAAAAAACCGGTTTTAAAAAGATCAATTTGTTCTATGATGATGAACAAAACACTAAGGATGACAAAAGCGCCAGAAATTTAATCGTCACTGCTAAAAAATAAAATATAAAAAAATCGGGATAAGTTATGTTTTTGCGGGTTATGAGCCGAGGCTCATCCTTTTGCCCTCGCGGGCAAAAAAAGCAAAAATATAATCTCTCTCTATTTTTTGTCGCAGTTAATTAAACATGCGCAATCTTAAATCGAGCCGCTTTAATTTTTTCTAATGGAGAATAAACAGCCAAAGTTTGTTTGCTTAGTTCACTCCAATTGAAGTTCTTCTTGGTAAGTTTTTTATTTTCCAATCCAGCCGTAGCACGTAAATCTTCGTCTTTAATCAAACGGATTATTTTATCCGCCAAGTCTACGATACTGGCACTGTGGAATAAGAAATTGCGGTCATTAATCAATTCCAGATGTTCAGGAATATCAGACAACAACACCGGCTTACCATAAGCCATCGCTTGCAATACCGTTATCGGCATCCCTTCGTTTTCCGAAGGATTGATATACAAAGCGCAGTTGGCATAAATTTCTTCCAAGATTTGTCCGTGCAACCAATTGGTAAACACGATACTTTTATCACCGCGGGCGATGTAATGTAATTCTTCAATATAGTCATCGGTAAATGTACTGCCACCAACAATTGCCAATTTATAATCTTTTAACAATTCCGGATATTGCTGACGAGCCATTTGCCAGGCTTCCAATAAATAATGGACACCTTTGTGGCGCACCAAACGAGATACCATCAAAATATATTTATCTGTTTTGAGATTATATTTTTCCAATAAGACGTCGTTGTTATTTTTGGAAATAACTACGCCGTTTGGAATATAGTCTGTTTTGGTATGATATTCGTTCAAGCAATAACTTTGGATTGTTTTGGAAACGGCGATCGTTTGATGAGGAAAAGTACAAGCGGCTTTTTCACCGAGCCAAAGCATGAGTTTGGCTAGCACGCCCCATTTTTGGTGGTAGCGATCAATACAGTGAAAAGTAACTATCACTTTGGTTTTTGGAGAAAATATTCTTGGAATCCAAGACAACAAAGCCGGACCAACACCATGGTAATGAATCACATCACAATTTTGACGCAAAGCATTTAAAGTGGAGGTAAAGGTGTGAGCGATAGTGTCTAGATGTTTAGTGTGAATCGTAGCAGTATGGACAATTTTTACACCGTGGTAATTTTTTAAAGCGGTAGAAGTATACCAAGCGCGGGCATATACCAAAACATCGTGGCCTTGTTTGACCAGTTCGCGCGACAAATCTTCCACGTGGCGTTCGATGCCTCCGTAGATTGCCGGAATCCCTTTTTGTCCGATCATGGCGATCCGCATATTTGGCTTGGATTAAATAAAATTAACCGGTAATAATAGCACAAATCGCCGGTTTTGTCAAGGGGGAGGTGCGGATTTTGGCTAGGTGTGGTATAATCCAAGCAGTAAGTTTCAAGAAATCGAGTTAATATGGAGAAAAGGGGACAGTTTTGGAAAGTATTGATTGTTGGTTTACCATTGGCCTGGCTGACTGTTTTTGTGGTATTCTGTTGCCCTCATTTTTTACCGAAGGCGCAAGCGGTCGCAGATGTATCTGAAGTTGTTTTGCCACCCCGCGAAAAGGTTCCTCAACAAATTGTCAAAGGAATATATCTGACTGCTAATTCAGCCAATAATACTAAAAAAATTGACGAGATTATTAAATTAATTGACACCACCGAGCTCAATGCAGTAGTGATAGATATCAAAGATTATACCGGTTATATTTTATACAACAGCCAAATACCGGTTGTTAAAGAATTAAAAACTAAGCGGGTTGTTTTGAAAAATATTCCGGATTTAATTAAAAAATTACACGCCCACGGTATTTATGTGATTGCCCGCCAAACAGTTTTTCAAGATCCTATTTTGGCAGAAAAAAAACCGGAGTGGGCGATTAAGAATAAAAAGGGTGGAATTTGGAAAGATAAAAAGGGTTTATCTTGGGTAGATAGCGCGCGCCAAGATTTGTGGCAATATAATATGGACATTGCCAAAGAAGTAATAGCGTTGGGTTTTGACGAAATCAATTTTGATTATGTACGTTTTCCTACCGATGGCAATATGGCAAATGCGGTAATTCCAAAAACAACTGAACGCAACGCGGTGATGGCTGATTTTTTTAAATTTTTATCCGAACAACTCAACGATGAACCGGCCTACACGTCAGTAGATTTTTTTGGATTGGTGATGGAAAATAATACCGGTATGAGTATTGGTCAAAAAATTGATACGGCGGTAGATGTGGTCGATTTTATTTCGCCGATGATGTATCCGTCGCACTATGCCAAAGGACATTTGGGTTTATCCAATCCGGCAGCGAACCCGGGAAAGGTAATTGATAATGGAATGAAAAAAGGCGCGCCGTTGTTTGTGGACAAACGTGCCCAAGTGCGACCGTGGTTGCAAGCTTTTAATATTGGGGCAGTTTACGGCGCAAAAAATATCCGCGCGGAGATAGATATGGTAGAAAAATATCCCAATGCCGGCTGGTTGCTTTGGAATGCATCCAATCGCTACACTTCGGCCGGTTTAAAACTGGAAAAGAGATTTAGTGTGGATAACTTTATTGACAGTTAGGTGATAGTTTGAGAGTATGCAAAACTGTTAGAGTAGTGCGTTAAGTACCACCATTTCTTCAAGGAAGGACACTATGACTGAGGATGTCAGTTGCGAGGTCAAATTTGTCGTGCGGCCCACTCCAGACAACACGCCGCCGCCTGTGACCACTGTGGTCCGTGGCGGCAAGGAGGAGCTTTTCCAACACGACGAGGAAGCGCGGTGGAATCCGCCGGCGTCTGATCGTCGTCCATCTTCACCGGTCGTCAAGAAGCCGGCGAAGGAGGTGTGGCCGCGCTGACCGCGGTTCACAAAGTTCGATCGCCATTAACTGGCTGATCGGGAGTGGGGTTGGTAGTTGCGCACTACTCTCCACGTCCAATGTTTATTTCCAAAAGTAAATATTGGATGTGGATCAAAAAAAACGTCGCAATTAGATCGCGACGTTTTTTTGTGCTATAATTAGTAAGACTAAACTAATAGCCGAGTAGATAAAAATTTTCGCCGCGCGAATTGTCCGAAGTAGCGAGAACCAAACTAGCTGTCTGCTAAACGACAAATTCGCTACAAGTCTGAGCGCAAGAAAATTTATATCTACGAGGCGTAAAATTAAACAGACCCAATAGTATATGTGGCTAATACTCTCAATAATCGGTTACACAATTCTGGCCATAGTAGCAATAATGGATAAATATCTACTTTCCTCAGCCAAAATCCAACCAGTCCTATATACTTTTTATTCCGCAATTTTCGTTCTACCGCTCTTATTACTAATCCCATTCGGAGTAAATTTTTTACACACCCCATTTGATTGGAGTGTAGCGGTATTATCCGGCCTATCTTTCGCCTTTGCACTATGGACAATGTTTTTAGGTTTCGAAAAAAGCGAGATCAGCCACATTGGACCGTTGGTAGGCGCGGCCACTCCATTATTTGTATTATTATTCAGCAATGTATTTTTGTTAGAAATTTTAACCACTCGTCAATTGATAGCCTCAGGTTTGCTGATTGTTGGTTCACTGTTGGTTTCATTCGAAAAAAGCAAACAACAGTCCGGCCTGCATTTGGGGTTGGTGTGGGGGATATTAGCCGGCCTATTATTTGCGATTTCACATGTCAGCGCAAAATATATTTACGGTCATTATGATTTTTACAGCGGTTTTGTTTGGACGAGAGCGGCTACTGGTTTATTAGGGTTGGTTTTATTATTACACCCAATTGTTTATCGTTCACTTTTTAAAACCAGTGTTTTGGATAAAGTTAAAAATAAATTATTGTCCGTCAAAGCAAAAAAAGATAATATTATTTTAGTGGTAGTAAATAAAATTTTAGGTTCAGTAGGGGTAGTGGTTGTGCAATACGCCGTGGCAATCGGCAGTGTATCATTGGTTAATGCTTTGAATGGTTTGGAATACGCGCTTTTAATTATTTTAGTTTTATTGCTTAGTAAATTTTGGCCAAAAAAATTCAAAGAATATTACACGGTTGGAGAAATAATATTAGAAACATTGGCGGTGGTGGTGATTGCCGCCGGTTTAATCTTACTAGTTTAGTATGAGTTTACAAAAAAAACTATTAATATTTTTTGGAATAGTTTTGTTGATAGCGGCCAATGTCTGGTATTTATTTTCTGATTCGGCTAATCCCAAAAATGAAAAGATTATTTTGGGTACATCGTTTAGTCCGGATTACGCGCGTTATTTGGGTTTAGATGTAGGCGAAGTTTATAAAGTTATTTTAGATGATTGGAAATTTCGTTATTTGCGTTTGACCGCTCGTTGGGATGAAGTAGAGCCAAAAAGTGGCAAATTTGATTTTTCAGAATTGGATTATTTGCTGAATGAGGCTGCCAAACGCAATGCCAAAGTAGTATTGGCGGCGGGTCAAAAAACACCGCGCTGGCCGGAATGTAATGTGCCGGATTGGGCGGTAAATCTTTCTGATGATCAATACCATGTAGCCTTAAATAATTATTTAAAAAATGTTGCCGAGCATTTCAAAAATAATCCAGCACTCGAAACTTGGCAGGTGGAAAATGAACCGTTTTTGGAGTTTGGTGACAAATGTCGCACGCTCGATGTAAAAAAATTACAAACTGAGATCAGCACCATCAAAAATACTGACCCAAAACATTTGGTTATGGTTACGGATAGTGGCGAATTAAGTTTTTGGAATAAAACCGCCAAAGCAGGGGATATCTTTGGTAGTACTGCCTATCGGGTGGTATGGAGTAAACGTAGCGGGTATTTTAATTATGACTGGTTACCGGCGGCTTTTTATCGCGCGCACGCCAAGTTATATGGATTGAATTTAAAAAATGTTTATATTTCCGAATTACAAGCCGAACCTTGGATGCCCAATATGGCCATTTCTGTTGAAAATATTGATGAGCAGTTGAAGTCGATGAATTTGGATCGAATGCAAAAACAAATAGACTTTGCCAAACAAACTGGATTTAGCCGAGCTTATCTATGGGGAGCGGAGTGGTGGTATTGGTTGAAAATCCATGGGTATAGCGGAATGGCTGATTATTTTCACCCCATTGACTAAAATTTTATTTTTAGGTATATTACTGTTGTTAATTTGGGTGATTAGCTCAGTTGGTTAGAGCGCCTCGTTTACACCGAGGAGGCCAAAGGTTCGAATCCTTTATCACCCACATTTTTTTTCAAACACTTTCAGCCCCGACCTGTTCGGGGCTTTTTGTTTTTATTATTTTATGATAAAATAAAGGCACTCTAAATATTTTTATGTTTAAAAAAGAATCGGAGTTGGTTTTGCACGGCGGAGTTTACAAAAAACCATTGGGCATTAGCAGTGCGGTGTTTATGATTACCGGCATGACGATTGGTGCGGGTGTTTTGGGTGTTCCGTATGTCGTGGCGCAAGTGGGGATTTGGGTTGGTATTGCGTATATTTTAATATTGGGAATAGTGATGTTGTTTTTGAATCTCATGATTGGCGAAGTGACCATTCGCACCAAAGAAAGTTTTCAGTTGCCCGGATTGGTAGGAAAATATCTTGGTGGTCCCGCGAAAATTTTAATGTCGGTGATTATTGTTTTCAGTGGTCTTGGAACATTGTTGGCGTATTTGGTGGGCGAGGGTGAATCGTTGTCCGGTATTTTTGGCGGTGATCCGGCTTGGTGGACGGTGATATTTTGGACAATTGGAAGTGTATTGGTGTGGCGGGGATTACAAACAGTCAAAGTGTTTGAAAAAGTTTTGAGTATTTTGGTGATCAGTATTATCGTGGGTTTGTCTCTGGCTTTTTTACCACATGTCCAAGCAGTAAATTTTAGTTACTTAAATTGGGGTAAAATTTTTCTGCCTTATGGTGTAATTTTATTTGCTCTTCATGCTTCACCGGCGATTGCTGAGGCACATGCGTTGTTGCCGGGGAGTCAAAAACATTTTAGAAAAGCTTTGATTATTGGCACACTCATTCCGATCTTTGTTTATATCATATTCGCTTTGGCGGTGGTTGGGGTGATGGGAAAAGAAACAACCGAAATTGCGACTCTGGGTTTGGGAAATAAATTTGGCTCTTGGGTTAGGATTTTGGCCAATGTATTTGCAATATTTGCAATGGGCACCGGATTTATGGGGTTGGGGGTAGCGCTCAAACAGAGTTTAGTGTGGGATTGGAAAATACCTTCTTTGTTATCTACCTTTTTGGTTATTTTAGCCCCACTGACTTTTTTTATGGCCGGTTGGCGCGATTTTGTAAATATTTTAGGAGTAGTTGGTGGTTTGTTTTTGGGGATTGAAGCGATACTGATGATGATGGTTTATTGGAAGGCAAAAAAACTTGGTGATTTGCCAGCTGATCGTTACCGTTTACCGCTGACAACTTTATTAACAGTTTTAGTTTTTTTGGTATTTACAATCGCTACAGTAGTTAGTATAATGAAATTCATTCGTTTTTGACGGTGTTTGTTGTTGCTAGGTGACAGGTCGATTACTTGTCAACAACTTCCTTCTGTCTGTCGGTTATTAATTTTATAAATAAATTATGTCTAATAAATTTGTTTTTACATCAGAATCGGTGACTGAAGGTCACCCAGACAAAATTTGCGACCAGATTTCTGATGCGGTTCTAGATAAACTGATTGGTCAGGATCCAAAATCTCATGTGGCGGTAGAATGTTTTACTACTACCGGTTTGGTGATTGTTGGTGGTGAAGTTACTACCAATGGTTATGCCGATGTACAACAAATCGTGCGTGGAGTTTTGACGGATATTGGTTACACTGATCCGGCTTACGGAATTGACGGTGAACATGCCGGTGTGTTGGTTTCTATTCACGAACAATCTCCGGATATTGCGCAAGGGGTGGAAAAGAAAGCAGTCGAAGAGCAGGGTGCCGGGGATCAAGGTTTGATGTTTGGTTACGCTTGTAACGAAACCGAAGAATTGATGCCTTTGCCAATTTCTTTGGCACATAAATTATCCAAACGTTTGGCTGAGGTGCGCAAAAATGGTGAGATTCCATATTTGCGTCCAGATGGTAAATCTCAGGTAGCCGTGGAGTATGTCGACGGTAAACCAACCCGTTTGCAAAATGTGGTAATATCCGCTCAACACCACGACAGCGCCACCAATGAGCAGATTCGCGCTGATATCACCGAAAAGGTGATTAAGCCGATTTGTGGAAAATACATGGATGACAAAACTGATTTGTTTATCAACATGACTGGCCGTTTTGTTATTGGTGGTCCACAAGGTGATACCGGATTAACCGGAAGAAAAATTATCGTGGATTCTTATGGCGGAATGGGGCGTCACGGTGGTGGTTGTTTCTCCGGCAAGGATCCAAGTAAAGTAGACCGTTCCGGCGCTTATATGGCTCGCTATGTGGCCAAAAACATCGTCGCAGCCGGGTTGGCTGATAAATGTGAAGTACAAGTATCCTATGTTATCGGACGAGCTGAACCAACCAGTGTTTGTGTGGATAGTTTCGGAACTGGAAAAGTGGCTGATGAAAAATTGGAGGAAGCAGTCAAAGCCGTATTTGATTTCCGACCAGGTAAGATTATCGAGCAGCTTGATTTGTTGAAACCGATTTATCGCGCCACTGCGGCTTATGGACATTTTGGTCGCGCAGAGTTTTCTTGGGAAAAAACTGACAAAGTCGAAGACCTGAAAAAGTCAGCTGGAGTGTAGTATTTACAGAAGGATCAAAAAACACCACGCACATATAGTTACCTTTGAGCGGGTTATGAGCCGAGGCTCATCCTTTCAGCCTCGCGGCTGAAAAAAGCGAAAAGGTGGTTATATGTGCGTGGTGTTTTTGTTTATTGCACCAAACTACTTTTTTTATTCCCCAAGTCATTTGCCGACAAAACATTATTCACAACACTTTTATTCAATACAAACTGTTTGCCAATATTTTTATCACTGGCAGTAAATTTAATACTATTTACCAAGTTGATAGTTTTGCCCATTTGTTCCGGTGTTGGTGTTACAGCTACTTCAAAATACAATCCGGTTTGACTATTGGCCGGTAGTTCGCGATAGTTCCAGCTTACGGTTCGGTTGGTTTCGTCAAAAGTTAGAGCGGGGCCGATAGACACACTTTGTTTGCCAGTAAAATTCACTCCATTTGGCAGAGTGGCGGAAAACATCGCGTCACGAACCGGATTGGTGGTGTTGTTGGCGCGGATAAAAATCCAATATTTGGTAGTTTCGCCAACTTGTGGTGGCAGTGGACCGCGACCTAGTTGGTCACCTTCATCGGTGTAATATCTGGATTCGGCTTTTAGACTCAACTCAGTCGCCAAAATAATTTTGGCCGATTCACCGGTTGAGGTAAACTGTTGTCCGGAAATATTTTTTAATTCAGAAACAAATGATGGTTTGATTTCCAATACAGCGTTTTCTGTAGTGCCGACATTGAAGGTTGGTAATAAATAAATTTTGAAATCAAACTGATCGTTGGCTTGCGGTTTGCCGTTGGAGAGGGCAGTACGTTCTTTTGCGCTAATCAATAAATTGTTCGCGCCAACTATCAGATCATTGCCGTCTATTTTAAACCCGTTTTCTTTGGCGGTGGTTTTGATATCTACAACACCAGGAGTAAACGCAATTCGTACATATGAATTTTGTAGTTCATATTGGCCGTTATTTTGCCAACTTATGATGGCGTTCAATGTTTGGTTTGGTTGCGCAAAAGTAGGGTTATCTTTTAGTTTGGCCGATATACTAATTTCAGGTGAAAAAGTTTTGACGGTCGATTGATTATTTAAAATGTTGATTGATTGGTTGTTGATACTTGCGCCAACAATAACATTCAGGCTATATTCGCCGGATTTGTTTGGTATGACGATTTCACCGGTAATTAATTTTTCACTATTTTTTTCTAAAGTAATATTTTGCAAATCACTATTTTTTAGTCCAATAATTGTGCCTGGGAAATTAAAATTGAAATTGAGACCTTCAAGTTTGGAATCCGAGGTGTTGATAAGTTTATAAACAAACGGCACTCGTGTATTGGCAAAAGAGGTTGTGGATAACTCCAATGAAGCTCTCAAAATACTGTCAGATAGGTTTACCAAAAATAACCCAATTTTCTGTTCGCGGTTGTTGGATTTTTCCGGTAGGTAGGAAAGTAGGGCGGAGATTTTTTCTTCCTGTTTTGGTGATACCCAAAGTCGGCCATATACTTCCGCTTGACCGCTGGCGCCCGGACGTAATTCTGGGAGTTCAAAAGTAGAATCAGTTTTGAAAATATTAACAGGAGTGAGTTCGCGGTCAACCACAAAACCAATCGGCAAATGTAAAGCCAATACCGGCTCGCGCAGATAGTATTTGCTACGATTTTTATAATCGATAGTTACTTTAACCAACTCACCACTTTTAATCCTGTTTGACCCCAAAGATATTTTTAAATCAATTTGATCGGTTAAACCCGGATTCCAAAAAAAGAAAAACAAACCAGCCCCGAGTGTGATAATGGCGGTAGCTAATAAAAATAAATCAAATACAAAAAGCTTCTTGGCGTGATTGTAAACCCCGTGGTAGCGTAAATGGTAGTGACGGTTGAATAAATTATAAATAGCTTTAAACATAAAACATAGAAAGTATTTTATGTTTTTATTATACGCCTAATCCAGCCAAGTGGCAACAAAAAATCCCTCAAATTATTGAGGGATTTCATCTTTTTTTACATTAAGTGATTTTGGGTTGGGGGAGTAGAGAGGATTTTTAATTTTCCATTTTTCTACGAATTGCCCGATCCCTTTATTGGCCAGTTTGTTTTTGACGGTTGTGTGGTGTTGTGACCACTTCACCAAACTTTCAAAATTTACTTTGTAACGTCCGGACACAATAACATAGGTGATTTCTTGTGCAGAGATAGCCCGACGGATAGTTTGTGAGTTTACCCCAAATAAACGCGCCGCCTCAGAAATAGACACTCGAATCATTTCTTTGGGCTTTTGGTCTGCAGTCGGAGTTGTAATTTTTTGGTCTTCCATAAAGTTTGTATAGACTAGTGTATACAAACTACCAGATTTTTGGAGTTTTGTCAAGCCCATCTATTGACCACAAGTCAATTTTCTGCTATTCTGACCTATCGGCTAGATGGTCAATTACCCGAAGTTTGTATACACTAGTCTATACAAATAATAAATATTATTTTTGAAAACATTGAAAAAGCTGAGTAATAATTTGTAGACGAATTTTGCGTCGCTGGCTCTGCTGTTTGAGCCCTCAGGCGAGTTCAGAGCCAGAGCAAAACGAGTCACAAATTATACGAAGCGTTTCAAAGTTTGAAAAAGTAATATTTGACCACCGCCCCCTTTTTTGCTATCATATGCATTATCACTTTTGGCAGGCTAGACTACATCGATAGGTAAGTGTAACACTTTTAACTTTCTCTCGTCTTCTATAATGTCAAACGTTATTAAAGAGAAGATTCTTCTCTACAAGATCTATACAAAGAAAGATACGGATGCCTACGCTGAACTTTACGATCTATATGTTAAACGAATTTATCGGTTCGTTTTTTTTAAGGTTGGCAGTCACGAAAATGCCGAAGATGTAACATCGGAAGTATTTCTCAAAGTTTGGCAATATCTGATAGGCGGTACAGACTCCGCGTCAGAAGTAAAAAGTTTTAGCGGTTTACTTTATCGCATCGCGCGTAACAGTATTATAGATTTTTATCGAGCGCGCACAACCAAAAATGAAGTACCTATATATGAAGATACCGAAGTGAGTGACAGTGGAAAATGGTACGGACAACTTGGTGATAAAATGGAAACCGAAAAAATCATTCAAACGATCAAAAAATTGAAACAAGAATATCAGGAAGTTCTGACATTAAAATATGTTGATGAGCTCGAGATCAAAGAGATCGCCGAGATCACCGGCAAAGGACAGATCGCGGTTCGAGTTACATTGCATCGCGCGTTAAAAAAATTAAAAGAAATATTGGGAAAAAGTTAAGTTATATGTCGCAAGATTTAATTGCAAAACTTAAACAGCTCAAGCACGGGGAAGTGAAACCTCGACAAGAGTGGTTGGAAAACAACCGCGCGCTTTTGCTATCCCAAATAAAAAACACCGTTACTCCGGAAGTCCAAAAATTAAACTTCGATAGCATCTGGAACACCATGTCATTGTTTGTGCCACGCGCTTTGGTATTCAATGTAGTTCGTCCGATTGCTGTCCTATTGGTAGTATCTATAGTAGCGACTAGCGGTTGGGTAGCCAGTGTGGACGCCTCCTACAATGCTTTGCCAGGTGACTTTTTGTATCCAGCCAAACGCGCCAGTGAAAAAACTCAGGTGACTGTCGCCGGTATGATCGGATCGAAAAAAAGTGAAACCATTTTACATTCTGAATTTGCCAAACGTCGCGCTTCGGAAACCAAACAATTGGTAGCCAGCAAAGATCCTCAAAAACAAGAAAAAGTAAAAGAATCCATCCAAGATTTAAAAAATGAAATAGCCAATGTTAACCAAAATTTGGAAGAAATAAAAATTGCATCGGCAAACAATGCGGTATCAGCTGATGTAGTAAAAGATGTCAAACAAGACACTGAACAGGTAAAAAATACCCTAGAAGAAGTAAAGGCGACATTGCTCACCACTTCCAATATCAATGACACCAGCTCCACCAAAGAAAATGCTATCGCTATCAATGAAGCCAAGGATTTGGCCAAGGATGTTTCGGTAAAAGCGGTAGAAGTGATTGTTACCAAACATCTGGAAGGGGATAAGACAGTATCGGTAGAAGAAGTGAAACAAGAGATCAACAATACTCTCCAATCAGCTACCACAGACGCGCAACAGTCCAAACAAAGCGTAGCGGGTGTTCAAGCAGTAGTCACTGCCGCCAAAATCGAAGCCAAAGATTTGGCCACCAAACCGGCGACTAGCGCTACCTCGACTGTTGCTCTCAATTTGAAAATTTCCGAAGTGGCCAGTGTTACCAATGATGCCGCCGCGCAAAACAAAACCGTGACAGATAATGTAGACAAGAAAGTCACTGAAGCGGTAGATGCACTCAGCAAAGGCGACCTCACAAAAGTAATGGAAAAAGTAAAAGAGGCCAACACCGCCACCAAAGAAGCAGAAAAAATTTCTGATCAAATGGTAAACGATGTTCAAAAGTTGGTGCCGGTAGCTCCAATTATTGCGGCTACTGATCTCAAAAAAGACGCTGTAGATGTAAAAGATATCAAAGTAATTATAGTTCCGGCCACATCCACCACAGTGCCTGCTTTGAAAGTGATAGTTCCAAATGTTTCAGATATTAAACCAAAAATAAAATAAGTTTCTTTTTCGGGGAATGATTGTGTCGCCTAGTGACGTTATTATTCCCGGAGAGAGAAAAAATTAAATACAGTTTTGCCTTAGGTCGAGGGTTCAATATGAACTTGCAAAACTTTTGTACGTATTTCGATTCAATTTGCCTTTCGGTAGATGAGTCGGAATACAAATTTCATTGCGTTTGACCGTTGTATTTATATGACGCGCGCAAAACAATGAGATATATTAACTATAACTATGAACAATTTATTAAAATTAGGTAAGAAGATTTTTACCGTTGGCGTTGTAGCCACTACTATCTTCTGGTCCCTAGGTGTTGCCGCATTGGTACCAGCCGTAGCTAATGCTGCTACTGAGACTGATTGCGCCACTTTGGTTGCTGGAGATTTGGTGAAGACTACTGTTTCCCCAGTAATCTATGCTGTAAATGCTGACAAGACAAAATCTTACTTCCCACAAGGTGATATCTTCAAATCATGGACTGGCGACAACAAATATTCATACAAGACTATCAATCAAGCTTGTATGACTTCTTTGAAGTCTGCTACTGCCATTTTACCTCGCCCAGGTACTTACTTGGTAAAACAACAGGCTACTGACAATGTATACGCCGTATTGCCAGGCAACAAATTAGTAGAAGTTTCTGCTGAAGTTGCCAAAGCTCTATATGGTGCAAACTATGCCAAGATGCCAGCCAAAGGTGGTTTCACCATTACTATGGATGATCCATCTTGGACTTTCTATTCCCAATTACAACCAACTACCGTTCCTGCCAAAGTGACTGTAAATGAACCTTTGGAAGGCGCTTTGGTAAAAGTTGGTACTACTTACTATGTAGTAGGTGCAAACAAAGCTTTACAAGAAGTAACAGCTACTGGTTTGACAGCAAATCGCTTCCAAACTAAGTTTGCTCAGACTTTGGCCGCTACTACCGGTTATACCGTTGGTACTAAGGTTGAAGCTGCTGTAGCTACTTTGGTTGATCGCACACAGGGTGCTGCGGGCCCGGTAGTAACTACAACTGGACCAGCTATTGTTGCAGGCGCTTTGACTGTTTCTTTGGCTGCGACTACTCCAGTTGCTAGAAATGTACCAAATAACACATCTGTAGAATTTTTGATTCTAAATTTGGCTGCTAGTAACGACAATGATGTCAATGTTACCGGTATCAAATTGAGCGCTGCCGGTTTGGGTACTTATACTGATATTGATGCTGTTACCATCTTGAACAAAGGTGTACGCTACGGCACATCTCGTGATGTAGATTCAAACAAAGTTGCTCAGATCAACTTCACTACTCCTTTGGTAGTTAAGAAAGGTACAACAGAGACTGTAGTAGTAAAAGCTACTATTCTTGATGCTATGGTAAGTCACTATGCATTGTCTTTGAATGCTGCTGCTGATGTCACTGCAAATGTATCTGTTGGTGGTTCTTTCCCAATCGTTGGTAATGAACAAACAGGTTCTACTGTAAACACAGCTACTCTTACCATTTCTACCAACGGCACTTTGGCCGATGTTAAACTTGGTGATGTTCAAGGAACTGTTGCTAAACTGAAATTAGCTAACAATAACTACGAAGACGTAACTCTCAACTCCATCATGTTGAAAAAGGATAGTACAAATAGTACTATTGCTGATACAGATTATGTAAATTATACATTGTCTGTTGATGGCGCTGTAGTAGCTACCGCAGCTGCTATGACAAATCGTTACGTTACTTTCAACCTGACTACTCCTGTAACAATCGTGAAGAATGCTACAAAGAGTTTCACAGTGAAAGCTGACGCTGTTTCCGGTGCTGGCAAGGACTTAAACTTGATACTTGATAACAACGCCGACTTAGTTGCAACTGGAAATTATTACAAATTCCCAGTTAAAATGGCCGGTACATTTACAGGTGATACATTACGAATCCTTGCTGGTGCAGTATCTATCGTAAAAGTAAATGCTACTGTTACTAAATTGAACAAAAGTCAAACTAATGTTGAATTAGGTACTTTCAAAATTACTGTAAACAGTGGTAAAACTACTGAACTTTCTACTTTGAAATTGACTGTTGCTTCAACAAACGATCCTGCTGGTTCTCAAATTGAGAACTTCCAAGTATATCTAAAAAATACCAATACTGTATATGATCTCACATCATCTACCGGTAATGGTGTTTACAAGAATGCAAGCATGGGCTTGGTATTGACCAGTGGTACTACATATGAATTTGTAGTTCGCTGCGACACCAAATCCACAGCTACTACTGGCGATTACACTGTTTCTATAGCTGATGCCGCCGGTGGCGATATGGTCTTGAAAGAGACTGGTAACGACACAACGGTTACAGACATCACTCCAAACTCTGTATCTTTGAACAAAGTTTCTGTTGAAACTTCTTCATTGTCTTTCTCCAAGAATGCTTTATCAGCTGCTTACAACGCTGTTGTAGGTACTCAAGATGTGGAAGTATTGAACTTCAACATCAAAGCTAGTACTGCTTCTGATGTGAAAGTAACATCTTTGGAATTCCGTGATGCTCTGTCCACATCTACTAAATCTGTTGTTTCTCAGTTCAAACTTTATAAAGGCACTGACCTAATAAAGACTGTTTCTGCAAATGATTTGGCAACTTACAAGATTTCCTTTAACGATTTGAGTGAATTGATTAAAGCTGATCAAACAGCTAGCTATAAGTTAGTTACTTCTCTTGTAAATGATGTAAATCAGAATAATAAATCCATGCAATGGGAACTAAGTAATTATGGAGCTGAAGAAACTCTAAAGAGTACAGCTGTGTACGATACTGCTATCGATGGTGATTCAAATGGCGTTGTTGTTACTAGTGCTTTCACTTCTGCTCGCACAGTGACCATTCGTGGTTACGGATATTTGGATATCGCAGTAGATAACACTATTGATGCTACCAAATACGATACATACAATTTGGCTGGTACAAATGGCGTTCCAGTTGCTACCTTTAAATTTAAAGCTGGTAACGAAGATGTCAAAGTAACTCAGTTAAAAATTGTTTCAAGTGCTGATATGTCCGGATCTGTTTCTCGCGTTTCATTGTATGACGGTGACACTGAAGTAGCTTATACTACTCAAGTTGGTGCTACTACATCTACATTGGATCAAGATTTCACAGTTTCTGGTCAAAAATATTACACATTGAAAGTAAATTATTTACCAATCGGTCAAGATAAGGCTGGTTTGTTGAATAAGACTGCTACTTGGAGAGCTGCTGCTGCTACAGCTGAAGGTATAAGCTCTGGTTATACTCTAGTTTATGGCACAAGCAATGATGCTGGTACTATTGGCTATGAAGTAGGTACTGTAAATCAAACAGCTGTTTCTAAGGTTGCTGGTATAGTTGCCACTAAGATTGGTTCTGTGTCGCTACCAACTTCTTACGGTTCTACCGCTCTTGCTACCAAATTGTATAGTGGTCAAAGTACAAACGCTGCTATCGTTGCAATTACATTACCAGCAACTGGTAATACAAATTCTGACGGTTCTGCGCTTAAGTTTGCGATCAGTAACATGAAGTTTCAAGTTGCAACCAGTTCAAGGATTACTGACTTAACCGCTACACTAGAAAGAATTGGTGGTTCCGCGGTCGCTACCAGTACTTCTGCATATACTCCAGGTACCCCAGGTTATATGACCTTTGGTAGTTTATATGGAACAGACTATAAGATTACTCCAAATTCTAGTAATGCAGTTACCGCATACTTCTTAGTAAAAGTTGTTCCAACCTTTACTGCTACTATCGCTGGTGATTCTGCAGTTACTGTTAGTATGGTTGGATTGGACGGCACTTCAGAATCAAACGATGCTGCTGGTGCTGCTGTCACATGGACAGACGCAGATGGTACAGATAGTGGTAGTAATAGTGCTACTCCTAAATATGCTCTACGTATCCCTGGTGTCACCACAGTTACTGGTGTAACAATTGCTAACTAATCTTTAGTTAAGAATTGTCGCGACTAAAAATCGCAAACTTAAACCCACCCTCTCAGGGGGTGGGTTTTTGTATTTGTTTATTGACCTTTTTGGATGAAGATAGTATAATTTATAAGTATAAAATTTTATTTTATTATAAATTATGTTTATGAAACAAAAAATCGAACAGGTGATAAAATGGCTTATTTACGCAGTATTTTTCGTGCCCCTATTAGTGTTTCCGAGTTCATATATTTTTCCGTTTATCGTCCCAAAGATTATTTTCTTTCGTTCGTTGGTGGAAATTATAGTAGTACTATATGTGTTGTTGTTAGCTATTAATTGGCAACAATACAAACCAAAATTTAATTATTTAAATATTGCGGTATTTTTATTTTTATTAAGTTTTGCAGTGTCTACTTTTGTTGGTACTGATGTTTACCATAGTTTTTGGGATAATCATGAACGCATGTTGGGGTTGTTTACTCTGTTGCATTATGTTTCGTTTTATTTCGTATGTGCCGGTGTTTTAAAAGATTGGAAGGATTGGAAATGGGCCGGTAGAATATTTTTAGTTGGTGGATTTTTGGTGATGTTTATTGCTTGGCTACAAACTCAGATGCCTGATCTATTGCTGAATCAGGGATCAACGCGTGTGAGTAGTACATTAGGAAACCCAATTTATGTTGGTGGTTACGGATTGTTTTTGATGTTTTTGTCAATATTGTTATTTACTCGTGAAAAAAATACTTTGTGGAAATGGTTTTACGGTGCGGTGGGTTTTTTTGGTTTTATGGGGATGTTTTGGAGTGCCAATCGAGGCACGATGTTGGGTTTAGTGGCTGGAATGGCTTTTGCACTGATAGGGTATATTGTGGTGTTAAAAAAATATCCTAAAATACGTTATAGCTTATTGGCTGTAACCATATTAGGAATAGTAGCTATTTCTCTGCTCTATGCTTTTAAACAAACATCTTTTGTAAAAAATATCCCAGCAGTTGGTCGAGCGGTCAATACATCTCTTGGTGATGTACAGGCAAGTCCTAGATGGGTCGCTTGGCAAATTGCCATAGAAAGCTGGAAAGAAAAACCAATTTTTGGTTGGGGGCCAAATAATTATTTCTACGCTTTTAATGAGCATTATAATCCAAAATCGTTGGATTTTGGTTATGGTGAAACTTGGTTTGATAACGCTCACAATATTGTGGTAAATACTATGGCTGTTCAGGGTGCTTTTGGATTGTTGGTTTATCTGGGTGTCTTTGCAGTAGCGATTATTGGGTTGATATCATCTTATCGTAAAAAAACAATCGATTGTCATTTTATGATAATTGGTGGAGCTTTTATAGCAGCGCATTTTGTTGGTGTAATTACTGTTTTTGAAGATCCGACTTCCTATGTTTATTTATTTTTTTGGCTATCATTAATCAGCTCTATAGCTTGTCATTCTCGCGAAAGCGGGAATCCAAACACTGCTATTCTCGCGAAAGCGGGAATCCAGACGGTACCACCCCAAACACTAGATAAAAAAATCGGTAATGGAGTTTTAACCAGTTGTGGGTTGTTATGTTTTTTGTTGATTTTTATTTTTAATATCCAACCGGCGCGAGCTAATCAAAAAACTCTAAATGCCATTCGTGCTTTAATGACTGACCCTATAGCCGGTTTACCGGTAGCGAAAGAAGCGTTAGAATTTACTTCACCTCATATTGATGATATTCGTAGTGATATTGGTCGTTCGGTAGTCCAATCTTTAAATAGTGGTTGGCAAAAAATAGGAAAAGACAAATCAAATGAGTTGTTAACGGTAGTTTCTAATCATTTAGAAAAAAATTTAATATTACATCCTTTGGATATTCGCAATCAGTTGACTTTGGCTCAGATGTATCAATTGGAGGCGACCATGAATAATAATAGTATATATTTAGTTAAAGCTGAAAGTGTACTTGAAGATGCTCTAGTAAAATCTCCAAAAAGACAACAGATTATTTATAGTTTATCTGGTATAAAGCTGCAAATAAACAAACCAGCTGAGGCGATAAAAATGTTAGAACAGACCATTCTGGATAATCCTAGAATAGGTGAAAGTTATTGGAGGTTAGCTTATACCTACAAAATGACTGGTGATGAAAAAAAGATGAAAGAAGTTTTGGACTTAGCCACAAAGAATAATGCGGTTTTGACTGATCAAGATAAAAGTGTATTTGCCCAAATTTCTATGCCTGCTGCAGCTTTAAATGCTAAGAAAAAATGATATTGACACCCAATGACACCTAAGAGTATAATTAAGACTGAAATCTTATGCTATAAAATATGGTCGAAATCAACCCCAATGAAGTTTATACAACCGCTGAGGTCGAACAATTGTTGAAAATAAGCAACAGCACCATGAAACGTTTATTCAAGAGTGGCCTGTTGAGAGCCAATAAAATTGGTAAACAGTACAGGATTCTGGGGCATGAGTTACTCAGAATGTTGTCTCCGGTTGTTGATGAAAAAGCCACCGATGTTTATCAGAAGATAAAAATGAAAACAATAGAGAAGACCAAAGATTGGTAAAGTATAATTTGATTTTATGGACAATGAATTACAAGCCGGGAAAAATTTTGCATGGTCACTATTTTCACAGTTTTTTTTGCGAATTCTAGGTCTCGTTTTTTTTGTTTTAATGTCGCATCTTTTGGGTGATGTTGGCATGGGTCAATACAATTTTATCTCTTCATTCGTGATAATGTGGTTTATTTTTTTGGATTTTGGCGCTAGTGGGCATTTGTATAGAGAATGGTCGAAGAGTCCCAAGACATTCAATCAGATTGAAGATGATTTTTTCTTGATTTTTACTCTGCGTCTTATTACGGTTTTGATTTTGTTTGTGCCATTCTTTTTTGTTAATTATTTTTCCAATTTTAGGATATTATTGGCTTTGATTACTTTTTTTGTTTCAACTTTTCTCGCAACATATATCAATCTTGCGGATGCTTTTTTCCAGTCAGCTAGTCTGTTTAAATACCCATCAATTAGACAGGTGTTTGAGAAAGTGGTAATAATCATTCTCGGATCAGTTGGATTATTTTTTTGGCCACGAGTAGAAACGGTGTTTTTTGCTATTTTACTTAGCCAAATATTTTCTTTATTTTATTATTTCAAAGTTGCATTACCATTTAAGTTTAGATTAATTTTTGATGGCAAAAAAATATTTGCCATGATTAAGAAAGGGTTGCCATTTTTGTTCATTACTCTTTTTGCTAGCTTGTATGCCAGGGTTGATATTGTGATGTTGCGGTATTTGGGGAATTTTGAAGCGGTTGGTTGGTATGGTACTGCCTACAAATTTTTAGAAGTTGCCGGTTTGTTTACTGCAATTTTATTTATGCCATCTATTTTTCCTGCCCTGTCTTCTATGTGGAACGATGTCAGTAAGCGTCAGCAATTCACTGATTTTTTTTACAGAGCGATGCGCATTATGTTTTCTTATAGTTTGATAATAACATTATTTTTTATTTTTTTCGCGCCTCCTATAATTAGTATATTTTTTCCTGCTTCATTTATGCCCAGCGTTTTGGCCCTGCGTATTTTAATATTAGTTCAAATAGTGGCTACTATTAGTTTGCTTTTTAATAATTTATTAATTATTCAGCGTCGAGAATATTTTAGTCTGTTTATTGTTAGTTTTGGTCTGATATTGAATATTATTCTTAATTTAATATTAATTCCAAGATATTCATTGTATGGCGCGGCTTGGGCCACTGTGATCGCTGAAGTATTTAATTTGTTGTTATTACAACATTTTTCTGTGTGGGAAAAAGATAAAATATTTCTTGCTAAGATTTTGTGTGTGAGTTTTATTAATATGTTAATACTTTTTGGATTAAAATACGGCGGTCAGCTGAATAATTATTATTTCGGAATATTATTATGTTTGATAAATATTTGGTTATTGTTCCGTTTACGTATTATAGTCAGGGATGATTTAATATTTTTCTTTAATCCAATTAGAATTAAATTAAACACTTATTTTAATCAAAGTGAAATATGAAAATATTATTTTTTTTCGAATAGCTGTTCGCAGTATTGTATGAATTCTTAGTAATTATGAGAAATATTATTATTGAGGAAGACCTAAAATTTATTACGGATGCTAATTTGCCATGGGACAAACTGGCAGGTAGTACGATATTAATTTCCGGCGCAAATGGTTTTTTACCGTCATACATAGTGGGGGCGCTATTATATTTGAATGAAAAAAAATTATTTTCAAAATTAAAAGTTATTGCATTGGTCAGAAATAAGGATAAAGCACTTAAGCGGTTTGCACATTATAAGGATAGGGAGGATCTTAAAATAATTGTACAAGATGTTTGTGTACCACTATCTTTACCCGATGATAATATTGATTATGTGATTCATGCCGCTAGTCAGGCCAGCCCAAAATATTATTATACTGATCCGGTTGGAACTTTTTTGCCAAATGTGCTTGGTACATATAATTTACTAGCAGAGGGTGCTTTAAAAAAAATTAAAAATTTTCTTTTTTTTAGCTCCTCGGAAATATATGGAACAATGGGCGATGGTGGAAGTTTGATTAAAGAAAACGATGTGGGTAAAATTGACCCAGCCAAGATTCGTTCGTGTTATGCTGAAGGTAAACGCGCCGGAGAAACTTTGTGTTTATCGTGGTTTCAACAATATGCCCTTCCTGTCAATATTATTAGGCCGTTTCATACTTATGGCCCCGGTTTTGCGTTAGATGATGGGCGCGTTTTCGCCGATTTTGTTTCTGATGTAATTGACAACCGTGATTTAGTGTTAAAAAGTGACGGTAAAAATGTTAGGGCTTTTTGTTATGTGGCTGATTTTGTTGTGGGTGCTTTGTCAGTATTATTAAAGGGACAGGCAGGCGAAGTCTATAATTTAGGCAATCCACGCGCCGCTTTATCAATTAGAGACTTAGCTAATTTGATAGTTGGGTTGTATCCAGAAAAAAAACTAAAGGTTGTTGTGAAGATCAGGGAACAGAATGATTATTATCTTGCCAGTGAATTTAATATTTCTTGCCCATCGATTGAAAAAATAAAACAGTTAGGATGGGAACCGGTGTTCGATATTAAAACAGGATTTAAAAGAACCATTGAAAGTTTTTTGAGCTAATATGGAAAATGATTTACATCAAAGGTCGAAAATTATTAGGAAAAATATTTTAGAAATACTGAGTAGAAGCAAATCTTCGCACATTGGCTCCTGTTTTAGTATTGTGGATTTGTTAGTGGTTCTATATAGTAGAATTTTAAATATCAAAGCAACTGCACCGCAAGATCCTAATCGCGATATTTTTATGCTTAGTAAAGGTCACGCAGCTGTTGCTTTGTATGCTGTTTTGGCAGAGTTCGGTTTTGTTTCTTCAAAAATTTTAGATACATTTGGTAAAGATGGAACAGTTTTGGCCAATCATGTAACCATAAATTGCTTGTCAGGTGTCGAAAATACAGCTGGTTCATTGGGGCATGTCTTATCAATGGCCGCTGGCATGGCTTGGGCGGCCAAGGCAGGTGACAACAATAATCGACGTTTTTATTGTCTCATGGGAGATGGAGAATGTAACGAAGGTTCGGTATGGGAGGCGGCCATGTTTGCCAAACACCATCAATTGAATAATTTAGTAGCGATCGTTGATTATAACAAACAACAGGGAATGGGATTTTCAGGTACTATAATGAATTTTGAAAATATGGCGGAACGTTGGCAGGCTTTTGGGTGGGAGGTAGTTGAAGTCTCTGGTCATAATTTTGAAGAAATAGAAAGATCATTTGCGATTTTAAATAGTTCAAAAAACAAAAATCCAAAACTCTTGTTGGCGAACACCATTAAGGGTAAAGGGGTCTCCTTTATGGAGAATAAAGTAGAATGGCATTATAAGAGCCCTAATCAATTGGAATTGGATATGGCCATTAGAGAATTGGATAGCATATGAGAAACACTGTCATAAACAACATATTTGAGGAGGCTAAAAAGAATCCCAATATTATTTTACTAATTGGAGATTTAGGTTACTCTGTAGTAGAAAATTTTCAAAGAGAACTTCCCAAACAGTTTATCAATGTTGGTATTGCTGAACAAAATATGATAGGCTTGGCGGCAGGGCTAGCCTTGTCTGGAAAAAAAGTTTTTGTTTATTCTATTGTGCCGTTTGTAACCTTGCGATGTTTAGAACAGATTAAAGTTGACGTTTGTTATCAAAATTTAGATGTTACTATAATTGGTGTTGGTGCTGGGTATACTTATGGTTCTGCTGGAGTAACTCATCATGCTATCGAAGATATAGCAGTTATGCAATCATTGCCGAACATGAGAATAGTTGTACCTGCCGACGCCATTCAATCCGCTCAGCTCATTTCGCAGATCGTGTCCTCAGCTGGACCGTGTTATCTTCGTCTTAGTAAAGGTGGTGATCCATCGTTATCATGGCTACATGAGGAACCTGCTAAGTTGGGCGTTAGCTCAATTATAAAATCTGGCAATGATGTAATGTTATTGTGTATTGGCACGATTGTTAATAGTGCTTATATCGCTGTTCAACAATTAATTAATGAAGGTATTGATATTGGACTAATTTATTTCAATACCATCAAACCTCTTGATAGAGGACGGTTGCTTAAATTAGCTAATCAAAGTAACTTTATAATAACCCTAGAAGAGGGGAATATAATTGGTGGATTTGGAACCACGGTCGGTGCAGAGCTATGTGAATTGGGTTTTAAGGGTCGTTTTAAACGTTTGGGAGTTCCTGATCTTTATTATTCGGTTGTTGGGTCACAAGAGTTTATGCGTTCCCAAGCCGGTCTATCAGTTGAAAATATTATTAAAACCATTAAGTCGGCTCTGAGGCGTTAGTTAATGAAAACTGTAAAAGAAATTATGTCAAATCAACCAACATTAAGTATCTGTATACCTACCTATTGCCGTGCCAACAATCTCGACCAGTGTTTGAGTACTATTTTTGCGCAGATTGGTAAAAACCCAGATTTATTATCGGAAATAGAAATTGTCGTTTCTGATAATGCTAGTACAGATAATACTAGATTAGTTGTTGAAAAGTTTATCAAACAATATTCCAATATTACATATTTTATAAATAAAGAAAATCTTGGTTGTGACGCAAATTATATAGAGTCTGTTGTTAATTCAAACGGCAAGTACGCTTGGATTATTGGCGACGATGATTTTATCCTTAACGGTGCTTTGGATTATCTAGTTAAATATTTGAAAAATAATATTCTCGCCCTATATACTGTACAAACTGAGAAGTTTGTTGATATGGCGACTGTATACAAAAAGAGAAATTATCTGGAAAATGTCGAACATTTCGCGCCAAAAGCACACAATGAATTTTTTGCAAAAAATTATTGTATTGGTTTGTTGTCGTCTATGATTTTTAATAGACAAATGTGGCTAGATGTAGATAGAACAGGATATTTTGTAGGTTGGTCATACTATGAAATTGCACTAAAAATGATCGCTCAATCCAATTTACCGTTCGAACACAATGGCGCTTCGTTAGTTTCCACTATGCAATCGTGTGATTGGATTAAGGGTGGTACAGAGTTTTATTATTTTATCAATTGGAATAGAATACTTAAAAAACTACCGAGTTTTGGTTATAATATAAATTATGTTAATCAAATATTGTCTTCATTTCCAAAAAAATTAATCCTCATGCTACTAAGAGCCAAGGCCAACGGCCTCAATTGTAAAATGAATGATTTAAAGATGATGATTGATGAATTCTATTGTTCGCCCTTCTATTTATTGTTGGCAGTGATAATATTTTTTGTACCAAACAGTTTTATTAAGTTAATTAGGGATTCTCGAAAAAATATTAATGCAAGCGCTTAATAATAATTTAAATTAGAAAATTAATAATCATAAAAATATGAAAACTATAATACTTTGCGGTGGCACCGGCACCCGCATGAAAGAGGAAACAGAATTCAAACCGAAGCCTTTGGTGGAAATTGGCGGTAAACCAATGCTATGGCATATAATGAAAATTTATTCTCATTATGGTTATAATGAATTTGTTTTAGCGCTCGGATACAAAGGCAATATGATTAAAGAATATTTTTTGAATTGGCGTGGATTATTAAATGATTTTACTTTATCAACTAAAACCAACGAAGTAACCTTTCATAATAATGAATGTGATGATTTTAAAATTACTTTTGCAGAAACTGGACAAGCTTCGTTGACAGGTGAACGTGTTTTACAGGCGGCAAAATATTTAGATGACGGGCCTTTTATGGTTACCTATGGTGATGGTGTGAGTGATATTAACATTAAAGAGTTGGTGGAATTTCATAATCGACAGGGAACTGTTGGTACTATTACCGGTATCCATCCTTCAACTCGTTTTGGTATGTTAAATATTCATCATGAGTCCAGTAAAGTAGTAGATTTTTTTCAACATAAAATTACTGACAATGAAGATTGTCGCCCAAAAGATTATATCAATGGTGGTTTTATGGTGTTCGAAAAACAAGTACTGGATTTAATCACGCCAAACAGTATGATTGAATCTGTTTTCTCTCCTTTGTCTCAACAATTACAACTATCAGTATACAAACATTCAGGAAATTGGAAATGTATGGATACAGCAAAAGAGGCAGATGATTTAAATGAAATGTGGAACAAAGATCCTTTTTGGAAAATTTGGAAATAATTATGAAATACTTTAAAAATATTTTAAACAAGATTTTATATCAATTTTATCACCGTATTGCTTTTTTATTTGTGAGTTTATTCTCTAAAGATAAGATTACTTATGCCCAAAATAAGGAAGATCAAATAATTGATATTCTTACCGGTTTTAAAGATACTGGATCTTATATTGATATTGGAGCCAACAATCCACACAAGATAAGTGTAACGAAGAAGTTTTATGAAAGAGGGTGGAGCGGTATAAACATAGAACCCAATTCTGATAATTATCTATTATTTTTAAAAGATAGACCACGTGATATAAATTTAAATATTGGATTAGCTGGCCAAGAAGGTGAGTTGGATTATTATTACAAACCAAACGCCACTCTCATCGACAGTACTGGTTTCACATTTTCTAAAAAAGTATACAATGAAAGAAAATATGATCTACAATCTAAAAAAATTAAAGTTTCAACTCTGAGTAAGATTTTTAGTGACAATAATTTGACCCATATAGATTTTATTAACATGGATGTGGAAGGATTTGAAAATGAAATTTTAAGTGGCAACAATTGGTCTAAATACGGTGCTTCGGTCTTGTGTATTGAGGGAAAGAACTATGACCAATTTTTGTCAAAGTATGGATATAAAAAGGTTTTGTACGATGGTAGCAACATCTACTATATTCAGAAAAAAAGATAATCATTATGATAAATTTTTATAACCACAAAAAAGTTTTGATTACTGGTCACTCTGGTTTTAAAGGCGCTTGGTTGACTAAAATTTTATGTAATTGGGGTGCTGAAGTTACTGGCATTTCGCTTCCTCCCAATACTATTCCCAATTTATTTGATACTTTGGAATTGTCCAACCAAATAAAAAATAACTATTTTGTTGATATTTGTGATTATAAAAAATTAAAAGAAATAGTAAGTAAAACAAAACCAGAAATAGTATTTCATTTGGCTGCCCAACCACTTGTTCGCGACAGCTATGATGATCCATTGACTACCTACAATATCAATATCATCGGTACCGCCAATGTTTTGCAGGCTATCAAAGAAGTTGGTGGTGTTAAATCAGCTGTTATTATTACTACTGATAAGGTTTATGAAAATAAAGAACGACCAGAACCATATAGCGAAACTGATTCTTTAGGTGGGTATGATCCATATAGTGCCAGCAAAGCTGCCGCTGATATTGTTTCCTACTCATATATCCGTTCTTTCTTTAGTCCACCTGACTTTGGTACCAAACACCATACTTTGGTTGGTATTGCTCGGGCTGGCAATGTAATTGGAGGTGGGGATTGGGCAAAAGACCGTTTGATTCCGGATATGATGCGAGCAATTTTTGAGCGTCAGGAAGATGTTATTATTAGAAACCCAAAATCAATCAGACCGTGGCAACATGTTTTAGAACCACTTCGAGGCTATTTATTATTGGCAGAACATTTGTATAATGGTAAAAAAAACTTATCTGGCGCTTGGAATTTTGGTCCGTATGAAGAGGGTTTTGTATGTGTCGAAGATTTGGTTCGTTCCGGTATTTCAATTTTGAAACGAGGAAAATACAAAATAGTTCCTGACAACGCCAAACATGAAGCTAATATTCTCAAGTTAGATATTAAAAAAGCGACGAATGAATTGGGTTGGAAACCACAGTTAAATTTAAAAAATTGTTTAGAGTTAACGTTTGATTGGTATCGTCAATTTTATAGCGGTTCAAAAAATATGAATGATTTGACAAATAATCAAATTAATTCTTTCTTATTTGAAAAATAAGCTGGATTTTATGAATAAAATTAAAGTAGCAATTATTGGAACAGGCAATATTGGCAGTGATTTATTGTTAAAAGTACAAAAATCAAAGTATTTAACTTGTGGTTTGTTTACTGGGCGTAGTGCTGATTCGCAAGGTTTGAAAAGAGCAAAAGAGATGGGGGTGCCCACTTCTACTAATTCAATTCAAGCTATTATTGACAATCCAGAATCTTGTGAGATTGTTTTTGACGCTACCTCTGCCAAAAATCACCTTGAGCATGCTCCAATTTTAAAGAAGCTTGGTAAGTTTGTGATTGATTTGACACCTTCGAGAATTGGTCAAATGTGTGTACCAGCAATTAATCCAGACATTGCTTTCGCTGTTGATAATGTAAATATGGTCACTTGTGGAGGACAAGCCTGCATACCATTAGCCAAGGTTATTATGGATACGCATCCTGATACTGAATATATTGAGGTAGCCGGTAGTATCGCTTCCAAGTCGGCGGGGGCAGGTACGCGTGCCAATATTGAAGAGTATATGCAGACTACCAAAAACGCGCTAGAAGAATTTTCTGGAGTTAAAAAGGCAAAAGTAATTTTAGTATTTAATCCCGCTGAACCGCCAGTTAATATGCACAATACTATTTATGCCACTATACCTAATTTAAATATTGATTTATTAAAAGAAAAAATTGAATCTAAAATTGAAGAAATAAAAAAATATATTCCTGGTTACAAACTTACTTTAGGTCCAGTATTGGATAAAGGGCGAGTAGTGATGATGGTACAGGTAATTGGTAGTGGCGATTTTTTACCACCCTACGCTGGTAATTTAGATATTATCACTTGTGCTGCTGTGCATGTGGCCGAGGAATATGCGTATTACAAACTAATCAAATAAATATGAATAATCTGAAATTTTTTGACTCCACGCTTCGAGATGGATCTCACGCAGTTTCTCACCAAATTACTGCTGACCAAATTCGCGAGTATTGCGAAAAAATTGATGGTTCTGGAATTTATACTGTCATTGTCGGCCACGGCAACGGTTTGGGGGCATCTTCTCATCAGGTGGGTTTTGCTGTCATCAAAGACGCTGAAATGTTAGCGGTCGCGAGAAAAGCCTTAAAAAAAACCCGACTAGGAGTGTTCTTAATTCCTGGGTTTGCAACGATCAAAGACGATTTGCAGCCAGCTATAGATATTGGGGTAGATGTATTTTGTGTCGGTTCCCATTGTACTGAGGCTGATACTACTCAACAATATATTCAATATTTGCACGATAATAACAAAGAAGTTTACGGAATTTTGATGATGTATCATATGACCACCAAAGAACGTTTAGTTGAAGAAGCTGTTAAAATGCAATCTTACGGCGCTCGTGGTATAATTATTATGGATTCAGCCGGTTCTTCAACTCCATCATTAGTAACCGAGACAATAAGTCATTTAGTAAAACATTTGGATATTCCCGTTGGTTTTCATGCTCACAATAATTTTGGTATGGCCGTGGCTAATTCTCTAATTGCTCTGCAAAATGGTGCAACTATTATTGATGGTACTATCAGAGGTTTCGGCGCCAGCTCCGGCAATTGCCAATTGGAAGCTTTAGGCACTTTATTAAAAAAAATGAATATTGAAAGTGGTTTGGATCTATATAAAATGATGGATGTTAGCGAGCAAGTAGTCGCCAAGATTATGAAAAAACCACAAGAGATTGACATGATAGGCCTGATGGGTGGATTGACAGGGGTGTTTTCTCTCTACGCTTTACCCATTAAACGTGCCGCTGAAAAATACAACGTTGACGTCAGAGACATTTATACTGAATTAGGTAAACGCAATATTGTTGGTGGGCAAGAGGATATGGTGATTGAAGTGGCTTTACAACTCTCAAAAACAAAAAATAATTAAAACATATTTTTATGCGCCAAAATTTAAAAGAAAAATTAGCTCAGGGCAAAAATATTTTAGGAACATGGTGTGAACTACCGTCACCAGAAGTTGTGAATGTTATTTCTAAAGCCGGTTTAGATTTTGTAATAATCGATATGGAACACGGGTCTATGAGTTTTGAGCGAGCCGGTCAAATGGTGATGGCTGCTCAAGTAGAAGGATGTTGCCCTTTGATACGTGTTTCTAGGAATGATGAATCAGATATTTTAAGAGCGTTGGAAATTGGTTCTTCTGGAATATTGGTACCGCATATCAGTTCTGTGGCGGAAAGAAAAAAAGTTGTTCACTGTGCAAAATTCGCTCCAATTGGCAATCGGAGTTTTAATCCTTATATTCGTGCCGGCGGTTATGGTGCACGTCCATTTGACCTAAATATGCAAAATGATGAGCTGCTAACAGCCATCATGATTGAAGATAAAGACGGGATTGAGATGTTAAAAGAAATTATTAGCGATGATAATATCGACATGGTGTATATTGGTGCTTATGACCTTTCCGTTGCTCTCGGCGTTAGTGGTGATACTAGTAATAAAAAAGTTTTGAACGAACTAGAAAATATGGTAAAAATTATTCGTGCCACAGGAAAGAGTGTTGGTTGCATGTTTCATTCGGATAGCGAGTTAGAATTCTATAAAAATATTGGTGTTCAGTTTTTGTGTTATAAAGTAGACACAGGTGTTATATTTGATGAGTTTTTAAAAATAAAAAAATTAGTTTAATATATGATAAGAGTAAGTGATTACATTGTTTCTACTTTATATGATTTAGGCGTTGGTCATATATTTTTAGTTACTGGTGGTGGTGCGATGTATCTAAATGATGCTGTGGCTTGTCATAAAAAAATAAAATTCACATGTAATCATCATGAGCAGGCATCAGTAATGGCTGCAGATAGCTATGCCCGGATAACAGGCAAAATTGGTGTAGCAATGGTAACTTCTGGCCCAGGTGGCACCAATACCATTACGGGTTTGATGTGTGCTTGGCAAGACTCTACTCCCTGTCTAATTATTTCTGGGCAATGCAAAAAAAAGGAAACTGTCCACGAAGCACACATTCCCGGTTTGAGACAGTTTGGTGCTCTAGCCGTTGATATATTACCGGTAGTTAAGAGTATGACTAAGTATGCGGTTGTAGTGGATGATCCTAAAGGAATTAGGTATCATCTAGAAAAGGCGATTTATCTCGCTAAAAATGGAAGACCGGGTCCTGTCTGGCTTGATATACCAGTAGACATTCAAGGGTCATTCATTAATGTTGAAGAATTAAAAGGTTTTCATCCCGATGTTAAATCAATAAGTGACCACGACACTGAATTAGATAAAAAAATAGAAAAAATTATAAAATTACTCAAAAAAGCTCGCAAACCGGTAATAGTAGCGGGTAATGGTATTCGCATAGCTGGTGCCGTAGATGAATTTAATAGTTTAATAGCGAAGCTTAACATTCCAGTTGTTTCTGGCATTATGGGGGTAGATATAATACATGATTCTCACCCACTTTTTGTTGGTCGAATTGGTACGAAAGGGGAAAGGGCTGCTAATATGACAATTCAAAATTCCGATCTTATTATAAGTATTGGTTCACGTTTAAGTGTTCCTCTGATCGGTTATGAATATGAAAAATTTGCGCCTGATGCAAAAAAGATTGTGGTGGACATAGATGGTACTGAACACAAGAAAAAAACTATCAAGATAGATCTTCTGGTTATCTCTGATGCCAAAGTGTTTCTTGATAAATTATCGGAACGGCTAAACAATTTAACATTTAGCTTCAAATCAAATTGGTCAAATATTTGTCGTAATTTACGTGAATCATATCCGGTTTGTTTGCCAGAATATGCCAAACAAACTCCTTTGAATATTCATCACTTTGTTGATAAAATTTCTGACGTTATGAATAACAAAGATATTATAACGACCGATGCCGGCTCCGCCTTTTACGTAGTTAGACAAGCAATAAAAATTAAGAAAGGTCAGCGTTTGATATTACCAAGTTCTAGCGGATCAATGGGTTTTGCACTGCCCGCGAGTACTGGTGCTTGTCTGGCTAATAAAAAAAACAGAGTAATTTGTATAGTTGGTGACGGCTCGTTTCAAACAAATATCCATGAATTACAAACAATCGTTTATAATAAATTGCCAATAAAAATTTTTGTATTAAACAACAACGGTTATCTTTCAATTCGGAATACCCAGTCTCTATTTTTAGAAAAAAGATTAATTGGAGAAAGCGAATCCAGTGGAGTAAGTTTTCCTTCAACAAAGAAGATTGCTGGTGCCTATGGCATAAAATTTACTAGAATTAGCAATAGTATTAATATAAATAATAAACTTAAAAAAGTTTTAGATTCTACCGGACCGGAAATTTGCGAAATTATTTGTCAAACAAATCATTTGATTATCCCCACAGTGTCTTCGAAAAAATTGCCAGACGGCAAGCTTGTTTCTACTTCAATTGATGACATGTACCCCTTCTTGTCAGAAAAAGAAATGAAAGAAATTAAACAAATATTATCTTAGATATATATGAAAACCGTAATATTCTGTGGTGGACAAGGGATGCGCTTAAAAAATATGAATAGCTTTGTGCCAAAAGCTATGATTAAAATTGCCGGTAAACCAATATTGTGGCATGTAATGAAAATTTTTGCCAAATATGGTCACAAAGATTTTGTGCTCGCTTTGGGTAGTGGGGGAGAGTCGATTAGAGATTATTTTTTTAATTACAATCGCAATACTAATGATGTTGTTTTGGATTTAAAAAATTCTAATCAGGAGGTAGAACATCTAACATCCAACCAAGAAAATGATTGGAAAATAACTTTCGTTGATACGGGTGAATCGGCGGGTACGGGTGCTCGTCTGTACCGTTGTAAAAAATATTTAGATGAAGGTGATTTTTTTGCCACTTATGCTGATTGTTTGTCAGATTTAGATTTGAATAAACTTCTAGATTTTCACAAGAATCACAATCTTTCTGTCACTGTCACTGGAGTTTTGCCTCCCTTTCGCTATGGTGAGTTTGTCCTAAAAAACGACACATCAATATTTTATAGTCCGGTTTCCAAATTAAATAGCTTGGCTGGTGTTGTTAGTGGTGGTTTTATAGTTCTACGACAAAGTATCTTTAATTATTTAACTACTTTTGACGAATGTTCAATTGAGCACAATAATAGTGTTTTTGAAAAATTATCTACCACTGGCCAATTAAAAATTTACCATCATAGTGGTTTCTGGCAGTGTTTGGACAATGACAGAGAGTATAAATTCTTAAATGATCTTTGCGACAAAAATTGCGCTCCTTGGCTTGTATGATTAACAAAATCTTTCGTTCACAATTTGACTTGGCTAATCTATCCTTGCAAAAGTCTGTACCGATATTCTCTGATAATCCCGATTATAATGGGCTGGTAGTGCGCAAACCATGGGGTTACGAATATTTGCTTTTTGAAAATAAACATGTGGCAATTTGGTTTTTGTATATAAAAAATGGTATGAAGACTTCTATGCATTGTCACCCCAACAAGAAAACATCATTGATAAATCTGCATGGGAAAATTGAAACTTCGTCCCTCACCGACACATTTTTGTTGTCAGAAAAAGAGGCTATTATGATAGATAATGGAGTTTTTCATTCTACCTTGGCCATATCCAATGGTGGTGCATATGTGATTGAAATAGAAAATCCACCCAACAAAGGTGATCTTATACGTCTGAGGGATGCTTATGGGAGAGAAAATAAAGGTTATGAGGGTGTTTCAGAAACAACTAGAGATCTTAGTGGTTTTGAGTATCACGCCTTTGCCAAAACTGATATCGAAAAAAGTTTTAAAAATAGAATCATGTCTTTGATAAGTACCACCGATCTCGCCTGTACTATTTTGCATCCGAGTGATATAATTTGTCCGATTGCGCACGATGATAATAATTATTCTTTATTAGGTGAAGTACTGCATGTTGGTAGTAAGTTGGAACAAGATTGTTTGTCCCAAAATTCAATTCGATTTCTACTAATTCGATAATCTATGAAAATTAAAGTATCCGATTATATAGCAAAATTTATTTCAACACTTGGTGTAAAGCACGTCTTTTTGATTTCTGGTGGTTGCAACGTGCAAATGATTGATTCGATAGCCAAAAATAATAAATTAAAATATGTTTGCAATCACCATGAACAAGCGTCAGCTATGGCCGCTGAAAGTTATTCTCGAATAAATCAAAATATTGGGGTTTGTATGGCTACTGTTGGACCAGGATTAACTAACACCATCACCGGTATTGCCGGCGCATGGCTTGATTCTATCCCAGTTTTATATATCTCGGGACAAGTCAAAAGGGACAATATGATCGGGGGTAGTGGTTTGAGGCAATTAGGGGTTCAAGAGGTAGATGCTCCTAATTTGGTAAAAACTATTTCCAAATATGCTGTAGTTGTATTAGATCAAAAAGATATAAGATATCACCTAGAAAAAGCTGTTTATTTGGCAAAATCTGGCCGACCGGGGCCAGTACTCATTGATGTACCGTCAGATGTTCAATCGGCTATAGTAAATACAGACGAATTATTAGGTTTTAAACCGGACATGGAGGAAAAGTTTGTTGATAATAGTTTGTCTCCAAAAATTTCTGATTTTAAAAAAATGATTAATTCAGCAAAACGCCCCTTGTTATTTATCGGTCATGGTATTAGGTTGGCAAAGGGTGAAGATGTTTTAATGAAGGTTATTGAAAAATTACAGATTCCGGTAGTTACTTCTATGTCAGCGCATGATTTAATACCAAGCGAACATGGTTTGTGCGTTGGGCGGCCAGGTGTATTTGGCGATCGTGCCGGAAATTTTGCCGTACAAAATTGTGATTTATTAATTAGTGTTGGAGTTCGGCATCATCTTTGGAATATTGGATATAACTATAACGAATTTGCCAAAAAATCCAAAAAAATAGTTATTGATATTGATAAGTTGGAATTATCGAAAAAAACCATTCATCCCGATTTGCCAATTAATATTGATGCCAAGGTTTTTTTAAATGAGGTACTAAACATGACCAGTGATGGTGAGTGGAAAGATTCAAGCGATTGGGTTAGTCGTTGTATTGCGTGGAAAGAAAAATATCCAGTAGTTTTACCAGAGTATAAAGATGAAAAGAATTTTGTAAATTCATATTATTTCACCGAAGTTTTAGCCTCTTTGTTGAAAAAAGGTGAAATAATTTTGACTGGTGTTGGTACATCATTCACCGCCACTTTACAGTGTTTTAAAATAAAGAAAAATCAAAGGTTGATTAGCAATGTTGGTTGTGCTGCCATGGGTTATGATTTGCCAGCTGCGATTGGAGCTTGTTTTGCAAATGACAAAAAAAGAGTCATCCTCATTACCGGTGACGGTAGTATCATGATGAATATTCAGGAGCTACAGACTATCAAACATCACAATCTCCCAATAAAAGTATTTTTGTTAAACAACCAAGGTTATTTGGCTATCAGAAATACCCAGAATTCATTTTTTGGCGGCGACCTAGAAGCGAGCGATCCTTCTTCGGGGGTGAGTTTCCCAGACTTTAGAAAAGTAGTTGCTGCTTTTGGTATTCAATATTCTCGAATAAAAGATCATAAGGGTATCGAAAAAAAAATAGATAAAGTATTAAAAAGTAAGGGGCCGGTTGTTTGCGAAATCAATATGTCTGCTTTCCAGCCTCTGATTCCAAAAGTATATTCCATGAAAAATTCTGATGGTACTATGGATAGTAAACCCTTGGAAGATATGTTTCCGTTTTTGAAAAGGGATGAATATTCAAAAAATATGAATAATGTTTAAATTAATTAGGAATTTTAATAATATGAGCAACCTGACAAAAAGAGCCGTGATAATTACAGCTGAAGGTTTTGAAGATGAGGAGGTAATCTATCCCGTTATTCGTTTGCATGAAGAAGGGTTTAAAATAGACATCGCTACAAAAGATAAAAAAATGGTAAATGGTCGTTTGAATTTTCCTCTAGAACTGTTAATTCGATATTATGGACAGTTAATCGATTCTACCAAGTTAAATCTAGACAATTACGATCTTGTTTTAATACCAGGTGGTTTTGAAGCTCCCGATCGTGTTCGACAGATACCGGAAGTTTTGGATTTTGTGCGCAAAATGTATGAATCAAAAAAAATCATTGCAGCTTTTTGCCATGGCCCATGGGTATTGATTTCTGCTGGAATTTTAAAAAATAAGCACGCTACTTGTTATGTAGGTATAATGGATGATTTGAAAAATTGTGGTGCAATTTATGAGAATCAGCCGGTTGTGGAAGATGACAATATTATTACCTGTCGCCATCCGCGTGATGTTGGAGCTTTTATGAAAGCTATTATAAAAAGATTTTAGTATGATTAGTAGAAAAAAGATTATAATATTTGATTTTGATGGGGTGTTAAACAACTCTTTTGACGAGTTACATAAAATGCATGTTTTTGTCTGTTCACACTTTGATCGGGAAATATCAGCGGTAGAATATTCTAACCTTTTTTTGAATTCAAATTTTCATGGTAATTTGGAAAAGCTCTTGGCTTTAGAGCCGAGAAAATTAGAAGAATTCAAAGTGCTAAAATATTCTGTTTTCGATAATTACTATTCGCGAACCAAGTTATATGATTTTGCGGAGGAAATGGTAAAAAAAATACAATTAGCGGGTTATGATCATATGGCTATAGTTTCGAGTGCTCCCAAAATTCAAATTGAAAAAATATTAGAAATGAATGGCTTACGTTCATCATTCTTTGAAATTTTAGGAATTAACAAAAACGGTAAGGCTGGTGTTGTTGAGTCTTTGGTTGAAAGTTTAAAACTCCAACCTTCTGATTGCTATTTTATTACTGATACCGTGGGTGATATTATTGATGGTAAGTGTGTTGGTGTGAAAATGTTGGCAGTTACTTGGGGGTTTCATGATAAAATTAAGTTGAATGCTGCTGAGCCGGAGTATGTTGTTGATAATCCTCAAGAAATATTAGATATTTTGGTATGAAAAATAAAATAAAAATTTTACTCACCGGAAGTGGGGGGTTTATTGGCAAAAACATATTAAATTTGCTTGGTGACAAATATAATTTTATTACTCCGCGTAGTACGGAATTAAATCTGTGCGATTCCACGGCAGTGCAGAATTATATAAAAAACTGTCGCCCTGATCTTGTTATTCATGGAGCAAATTTGGGTGGCACCCGACTACAAAAAGATTCGGATGATGTTCTATCGATGAATTTGAGCATGTTTTTTAATATTGCTCGCTGTCATAGATATTTTGGTAGAATGATAACATTTGGTTCTGGCGCTGAATATGGTAAACAAGATGACATCTCTCATGTTCAAGAAGTTGATTTTGACAAAAAAGTTCCGACTGATAGGTATGGTTTATATAAATATATTTGTGCCCAATATGCGCAACGAGTAGATTTTATTACTCATTTGAGAATTTTTGGAATATTTGGAAAATATGAAGATTGTTGTATTCGATTTATTTCCAACAATATTTGTCGTGCTTTATTAAATTTACCAATTTCAATTAATCAGGATGTATATTTTGATTATATTTTTGTGGATGATTTTGTTAAAATTGTTGATTATTTTATCATCCACCAAGGAAAAGAAAAAACATATAATGTCGGCACCGGCCAGAGGGTTTTGTTGTCAGATGTTGCCAAAAAGATAAAACAACAGTCGGGGAAAAATTTAGAAATAAAAATAAAAAAAGACGGTTTTAATAAAGAATATTCCTGTGATATTACTCGTTTAAGGAAAGAAATACCTGATTTAAAATTTACCAAAATTGACGAGGCGATTAGTAAATTATTTTTATTTTACTCCAAACAAATTAATACTATTAAAAAAGAGGATATTTTATTTGAATAATGTTAATAATTTATGATAGTTGATCAAAGAAAAAAAATTAGTGTAGTTACCCCATGTTTTAATGAAGAGGACAACGTTAGCGATGTGTATGAACAAACGAAGGCTGTATTTGTTGGTTTGTTACATTATGATTATGAACATATTTTCATCGATAACGCCTCTACAGATAGGACAGTGAGTATTTTGAAACAAATAGCACAATTGGATAAAAATGTAAAAATTATTGTAAATACTCGTAATTTTGGTCATATCTGTTCGCCTATCCATGCTTTATTGCAAGCACGAGGTGATGCCGTTATCATGTTGCTTAGCGATTTGCAAGATCCGCCCATTTTGATGAAAGAATTTATTAAGAAGTGGGAGGAAGGTTATAAAGTTGTAATAGGTATTAAAAACAAAAGCCTTGAAAATCCGCTAATGTTTTTTATTAGAAAAATATACTATACCCTAATTAAAAAATTTGCAGAAATTGAACAGATAAATAATTTTTTTGGGTATGGATTATATGATCGTAAATTTATTGAAGTATTGAGACAGATAAATGATCCGTATCCATATTTTCGCGGTCTTATTAACGAAATTGGTTTTGAGCGTACTGAGATATTCTATACACAATTCGAGAGAAAAAAAGGCAAGTCAAAAAATAATTTTTATACTTTGTATGATGTGGCGATGTTAGGCTTTGTTAACCACTCAAAAGTTCCTTTGCGCATGGCTAGTTTTATAGGTTTTATTATCTCGGTAATTAGTTTTATTATTGCCATTATCTATCTGGCATATAAATTGTTGTATTGGCAAGAATTTCAGCTCGGTCTCGCCCCTTTAATAATTGGTATTTTCTTTTTTTCTTCTGTGCAATTATTTTTTATTGGCATACTGGGGGAATATATCGGCGCTATTTATACTCAAGTTAAGCATCGGCCAATGGTAATTGAAAAAGAAAGAGTAAATTTTGAGTGATAATATGTTGAATAAATTAATAAAAATTCAGTATGTTTCTTAAAAAATTAATGGCCAATATATTAAACTATCGTTCTTTTTATATTTGGATTCTTTACTTGCTAGGCTTAGCAATTTTAGTAGTGGAAGTTGCAGCGTTTAATATTTCACCACTAAATTTTCATCATATTTATGGGGAAGGTTTGGCAGGTGGTGGAAGAGATTTTACTACATTTTATTTTGCTGGATATAGATTGCGCACTGTAGGTGAATTTTATGTTGTTAAAAATGATAATGAATTTTTACCTGGCGAACACGAACGCGGTATTTCGCGCTTTATTTACCCTCCATTGTTGGCTTTTATTTTTGTTCCATTGTCTTTTTTTTCTCTGCATACAGCATTTACCTGGTATTCATATTTAATTTTGATAATGTTTGGAGTATCTATTTTTCTAGTTACTAATTTTGCAGTCAATAAGGTTTTAACTCGTTTGGTTATTGGAACGTTGTTCTTATTGTCCCCAATTATTTGGATGCATTTAGCGCACGGTCAAACTGATATATTGGTGTTGTTTTGTCTTGCTTTGTCTTTCTATTTTTTAACTAAAAATAGTTCAAAATCGGCTGGATTTTTTATTGGTATCGCTGCGTTACTTAAACTGACGCCAGTGATTTTTATTCCATATTTATTTCTTAAAAATAAAAAAGCATTTTTTGCATCCTTATTTACTTTAATATTTGGATCAGTATTGTTAGGAGTTGATCGTTTATTGAAATTCGTCGATAATTTAACATTATTTTCAGGTAGTTGGGCAACTTCTTCCATATTTAATAACGGCCTAATGGGCATATTTTATAATCGCTTAACTCGTTCAATAATGTCGTTTTCTACCAGTCGATCAGTTTATTCAATATTAATATTATTTAGTGTTGCTTTTTTCTTCCTCGCATTGTATCGTCGGATAAAAATAAACAAAACTTCAACTGATGAATTTTTTGTATTGGCTGAGTTTGCGTTTTTTACCAGCTTGATGATATTGATACCGAGTGTTTCCCTGATATACAACGGTGTCCACTTGTTATTTTTGTTGTTAATCTGGTGGTGGTTGAGAGAACGTAAGATTTTTAGTTTAAAAAAACAGTTTTTTTTAGATATTTTGATATTTCTAATTTTTTCAGAACCGTTGTTAGTGACATGGTTTCAAACAATGCCTGGCTCGTTATTATTCGTATTTAGACCAATTTATATCTTGATATTTTTAATTATAATTTTTAAAGAATATTCTAAAAAAACCTATGAATCAAGATCTTAAAACGCTATTAATAAATGAATATAAAAATAATTTCCCTGGAAAAACATTCATTCCAGGAGAATCAATTGTTCCAGTTTCCGGTAAAATTTTTGATGAGAATGAAATATTGATGGCCACTGAAGCGGTTTTGGAGGGTTGGTGGACAGAAGGAACATATTCTCAACAGTTAGAGCAAAAAATCGCTTCATTTATTGGGGTTAAAAGTTGTTCTTTGGTGAATTCTGGTTCTTCTGCTAATTTAATAGCTATTACGGCTTTAACCTCAAAAAAATTACCGGAAAATAAAAGATTAAAACCAGGTGACGAGGTTATAACTGTTGCTGCTGGTTTTCCAACTACTATTAATCCTATAATTACCAATGGTTTAGTTCCAGTATTCGTTGATGTTGAGCTTGGTTACTATAATCCGAGTTTAGATTCAATTAAAAAAGCATTTTCTGATAAAACAAGAGCGGTGATTATTGCACACACACTTGGTAATCCCTATGAAGTAGATAAAATTGCTGAATTTTGTCAAGAAAAAGGCCTGTGGCTTATAGAAGACAACTGTGACGCACTTGGTTCGGACTATAGAGGTAAAAAAACAGGTAGTTTTGGTCATATTTCTACATTAAGCTTTTATCCTGCCCACCACATGACTACGGCTGAGGGAGGTGCTGTTTTGTCAAATGACTTGTTCTTAACAAAAATTATCCGTTCACTTAGAGATTGGGGAAGGGATTGTTGGTGTCCAACTGGTAAAGACGATACTTGTCACAACCGCTTTGGTTGGAAATTGGGATGTTTACCACAAGGGTATGATCATAAATATATTTATAGTGAACTGGGTTATAATTTAAAGATGACTGATATTCAGGCAGCGCTAGGATTGGCACAGTTTGAAAAATTACCAAACTTTGTTGTTAGAAGAAAAGAAAATTTTAAATATTTGTTAGAAAAATTCAAAAAATTTGATAAATATTTTATCTTGCCACAATATTTGCCTGAAGCTGACCCTAGCTGGTTTGGTTTTTTATTAACTATAAAAGAAAATTCAGGGATCGACAGAACGGCGCTAATAAAGTATTTTGATGGCAAAAAAATTGGAACTAGGTTATTATTCGCCGGCAACATTACCAAACAGCCATATTTTATTAATAATAAAATTGAATATCGGGTTGTTGGAGAATTGAATAATACTGATTCAATTATGAATAATACTTTTTGGATAGGTGTTTTTCCTGGTATTAGTCTACCTATGTTGGATTATATAGTGGATTGTTTTGAAGATTTTTTAGAAATTAATTTTATTACTAAAAAATAGTATGTTTTTAAAAAACGAAACAAAAGAAAAATTTAAATTATTTCTTAGTAGATATTTATTTGTCGGTATTTATTTGTTCGGTATTTTGGCATTGTCTGTGTTGATTTTTGATTTTAACTATCAACCATTTGCAAATAATTCCAAATTTCTTAAGCCTACAATTAATTATAGTACTGGTATAGATTATAATTATTTTTATTTTGCTGGAATGCGGGCATCTCAGGGGAAAAATTTTTATTTTCCACTCAACGATCGTTACCCTGGTGAAACCAGCTATCCTTTTGAATACGCCAGATTTAATTATCCTCCGTTGATGGCTTATTTTTTCATTCCGTTTAGCATGCTACCGCTCGATGTGTCTTTTTTTGTGTATAATTTAGTCTCGATTCTTTTACTGCTTCTTTCGGTGTATTTTTTAAGTAAACTTGTTCAGCAAAAATGGCCATATTTTATTATTACTTTTTTGGTATTTTTATTCTCTCCGGCTTTCTTGCTCCATCTAGATCGAGGGCAAACAAATATAGAGATACTATTATTAGTGTCTTTGTGCCTTTTGTTTTATTTGCAAGGGAAATACAAGATCTCTAGTTTTTTATTAGCATCGTCGATTGTATTAAAATTGATGCCGATAGTTTTTCTTCCATACTTTTTTATTAAAAATAAAAAAGTATTTATTTATACTATTATTTCTTTATTATTTTTTGTCTTAATATTTGGCATGAATTCATTTGTTGATTTCTGGGGTGTTGTATCTAGTTTTGCTACCAGTGGTATAGTTGCCGGTGGTTTGAGTACTGGTTTGGGAGGTATAATATACAATCGTTTTACTTATAATATTCTAAATCTTCAACAGGCACAATTGTTAACTGCAATCGTTGGTTTAATTATATCTGGTTTCTTTTTTGGACTATTTTATAAAGTAAATAAAATAGAAAAACAAAATAAAGATTTGATGTTGCTTGAATTTGGAACTTTGATGTTTTTGGTCTCATTCTTACCGACAGTGTCGTGGTTGCATAATAGTCTATATTATTTATTTATTTTTACTGTTTATTGGAATCTGAGACCAAAAATTGGTTTTTATTGTGACTTATTTATCCAATTATTGCTATTTTTGTCATTGTCTCAACCGTTGTTGTTTCCAGTGTTTGATCAGCAACCATTTATGACTGTTTTTGCTCTTCGACCCGTCTATATGCTGACGGTCGTTGTATTAATGTGGTATTTTTATATTGCAAATAATATAAATTTAAAGCCAGAATTTAACTTAAAGAATTACACTATTAACAACTACCAACTATATAAATTATATCTTAAAATTAGATTGTTTCTGAATCGAAACTCCCTTATTTCCAAGAAAAAAATTTCACGTTATATAGGCACTAATCCTGTGGTTATAGAAATAGGTGCTCATGTTGGTAGTGATACTGTAGAGATGGCTACATTATGGCCAAACGGCAAAATTTATGCATTTGAACCATTACCAAATACTTTTGCGCGATTAAAATTTAAAACTAAAGATTTTAAAAATATTGAAATAATCCAAAATGCTGTTACTGACGATAAAAATGTTGATCAAGTTGAGATGTTTGTTAGCGATAATAGTGGGTGTTCAAGTTCGCTATTGAGACCAAAAGAACATTTAAAATATTTTCCTGGAGTAGAATTTCAAGGAAGTGTATTTGTGTCGGCAGTTTTGTTGGATGTCTGGTTGACGTCCAATTGTGTGGATAAAATAGATTTGCTTTGGATTGACGCTCAGGGAATGGAATACCGTATCTTTAAATCCTTAGGAGATAAAATAAAAAGCATACATTTCATTTATACAGAGGTGTCCAAAAAAGAGTTTTACGATGGTGCTGAAGATTATGATTGTCTTAAAAAATATTTAAGTAATTTTGGTTTTGAACTTGTGGAAGATGATTTGGTAGGAAAAGAATTGATGGGGAACGCTCTATTTAAAAATATTAATTGGTAATTTTATGGATGAAAAACTAATTATAGCCAAGACAATACTTATAACAGGCGGTACGGGGTTTTTAGGTAGCAATCTGTTGCGTCGTCTGATTTTAAATAAATATAAAGTTATTTTATTAAAAAGATCTTACTCTAACACTCATCGTATCGATGATGTATTATCTAATGTGAAATATTATAACATCGACCAAGTGGATTTGTCCGTGGTGTTTAAAGATCAGCCTATAGATGTTGTTTTGCATTGTGCCACTGACTATGGGCGTAAACAATCGTTACCATTACAAGTTATTGAAGCTAATTTAATTTTACCATTAAAATTATTGGAATTAGGCAAAGAAAACAAAGTGAAGTGTTTTATTAATACAGATACAATTTTAGACAAAAGAGTAAGTCATTATTCTTTGTCTAAAGCACAGTTTATCGATTGGCTTAAAACCTACCAAGATGACATTGTCTGCGTAAATATGGCTTTGGAGCATTTTTACGGTCCTGGTGATGATAAAACCAAATTTGTTTCTAATATTTTTGATTCTTTGTTAAATAAAGTAAAGAGCATAAATTTGACTAAGGGTGAACAACAGAGAGATTTTGTCTATATTGATGATGTGGTTGATGCATTTATGTTAGTAATAAAAAATCTTACCAACAATGCAGATGGTTTTTTTCATTATGAAATTGGTACAAACAAATTAATTTCCATTAGATGGTTGGTAGAAACTATTAAAGAATTGTCTAATAACCATGTAACCGAACTCAATTTTGGAGCCTTGCCTTACCGTGAGAATGAAGTGATGCAATCTGTATCAGATACTATTGCTATTAAGCACTTGGGCTGGGTACCAAATTATGATATTAAGCGGGGTTTAGAGAAAATGTTATTAATTGAGAGAAATAAAAAAATAATATGAAATATTTGATAACCGGCGGGTGTGGTTTTTTGGGTTCAAACATAGCTAGCCACATAATTGCAACCACTAAAGATCAGTTGGTGGTAGTTGATAATTTATCTAGAATGGGATCTCGTGCTAACCTCGATTGGTTAAAGGAAAATGGACATTTTAATTTTTATGAATGTGATATTAGAAATTATGAACAGTTAGAAAAAATAATAAAGGAAGAAATGCCAGACGTGGTATTTCATCTCGCTGGTCAGGTTGCCATGACCACATCTTTGCAAGACCCGTTGTATGATTTTTCGGTTAATGCCCAGGGAACCATAAATTTATTAGAAAACATTCGTCGTTTTAGCCCTCAATCAATTGTAATATATTCTTCTACTAATAAAGTATATGGAGATTTAGAATGGGTTCATTACAAGGAAAACAGCACTCGTTATATTAGCACTGATTTTCCCAATGGGTTGTCTGAAAATACTCCTTTAAGTTTTTCTTCTCCTTATGGTTGTTCGAAGGGGTGTGCCGATCAATATATGATTGATTATTATAAAGTTTTTGGTATACGAACCGTTGTGTTTAGACATTCTTCAATGTTTGGTGGTCGTCAGTTCTCTACCGCTGATCAGGGGTGGGTTGGTTGGTTTTGTCAGGAAGCGTTAAAATTTGTAAAAGATCCAAATTATTCAGGACTTACGATTTCCGGGAATGGTAAACAAGTAAGAGATATTTTGTTCGCTGATGATATGGTTCGGTTGTATTTTGCGGCTGTTCTCAACATTGATAAAACAGCTGGACAATGCTATAATATTGGCGGTGGCATGGAAAATAGTTTGTCTATTTTAGAATTATTTGGTTTATTAGAAAAAGAGTTAAAAGTTAAAATAAAATACATTGAATTACCAGTACGAATAAGTGATCAAAAAATATTCATTGCTGATCTAACTAAAATTCAAAATGACATTGCTTGGTTTCCAAAGATTGACAAAGTTACCGGTATTAAAAAAATGTTAAATTGGTCTGGTGAAATAATGAAATGATATGACCCAAAATATTATATTAAGTATTATTCTTCCTGCCTATCAAGAAGAAGACAATTTAAAACTATTATTACCACGTATTCATCTTGCAGTAGAAAAATTGTTAGTACCTTACGAAATTATTGTCGTAGATACTCAGCGACCTATGGATAAGACTGAGAGTGTTTGTGAAGAGAATGTGGTTAAATATATCAATAGAGAGGGAGGCAATAATTATGGTGATGCTGTAAGAACTGGTATTAAATTGGCGCTCGGTAAAAATATTATATTTATGGACGCAGATGGTTCTCATACCCCAGAATTTATTGTAGATTTATTTGCCAGTCGGTCTAATTACGATGTCGTAGTTGCTTCACGTTATGTGACTGGAGGAAAAACTGAAAACAACAAGGTTTTAATAATAATGAGTTTGATACTAAACGTTATATATTCCGTAGTCTTAAATTTAAAGTGCAAAGACGTTTCAAACAGCTTTAAACTGTATCACACTGATCAATTAAAAAAAATAGTTTTGAAATGTAATAATTTTGATATTGTAGAAGAAATATTTTTAAAATTAAAAAGAAATAAAAGTGACTTAAAGATATTAGAGTTGCCGTATTGTTTTAAGCAGAGAATTTTTGGTAAAACCAAAAGAAATTTATTTGTTTTCATTTTATCTTATATTTATACAATAATTAAATTGCGTTTTAGTAAATAAAAAGCCATAGGTATGGATAGAAATATTTTACAGAAAATAATATTATATTTTAAAAAAAATTTAAAATTGTTTTTTCTGTTATTTATTTTTTTCTGGTCGGTAGTTTCTGTCGGTAAATGTTTAAAAATAGTCAGCAGTCGTGAGCCGTTAGCAAATGTACAGGTAATTATTAATACTAACGATAATAAACCAGTTGATTTTGATGTGGCGGCAAAACTAGTTAGGGCCGGTAATAACATTAAATTGATTAAAACTGGTGTCAACACTTGGCAAGTCAACGCAGTTTTTGTAAAACGAATCGCCTTAGCGTTCAGCCGGTCTCAATTATCAGAAATAAAGGAAGTTACTGTCGCTATTGATGATAAAAATTTTATTTATAGTCAAGATGAGTTGCTCTCTCAATGGGAAAGAGTCACTTCTGAATCATTTGGTTCAGTTGCTATGGACAACAGTGCAATCACTTTAGCATCACCATATGCTCTTGCTTTAGAACGTAGCAAAATCCCTGTAAAGAAAGATTTTTTTAGTTCCATAATTAACTGGCGTGGTGATAAATATTTAACATACAACACTGTTCTACAAGCGGTGTTGCCATCTATTATTATCTCTTTTTTCCTGTACCTTTTTTATATTATTGTTTTGGTATATACAGAAACATTATCGCCGACCAGTGAAGGGCGAAATATTAAACAAATACAATTTGATTTTACTGTATTCTATGTCGTTCTATTTTTTACGTTTATTAGCGAATATTTATTGATGTGTTTAATTAAACTTTCTTATCATCCAAACATTTTAAATATAATTAATCAAGCCAAAGAAATATATCTAGATAAGATAGTTTTAAGTTTTACTCCTAAACCAACAGAGAACCTGCAATATATCCTAGGTGTCATGTTTTTACCATTTCTTTTATTAGTGAATTATTATTTATCCGTAAAAATAGTTAATCGATTTTTACTCAACAAATTGCATATAATAAATATTTTATTAGTAGTTGGCACTTTTATTGGTTTGCCATCCTATATTTATTTATCTTTATCGATGTGGAATTTTCTTTATGTACCTCCTTTATTAAATTCTGTTTTTGGATTTTCTGTTTATGCTTTTTTAATTTTTCCTATTTTTTCTTATTTTCTTATAAAAAATAAATATCAGGGATGGGTTTATAATACTCTGTCTGTTTTATTGGCCTTTGTTTTGTTTTCTGTTGTTATTTTTGCTATATCGTCACCAGTTGGAAGTTATGATGCCCACCATCTTGATGCTGTCTATTTTCCCCAGACACAAATTGCTCAAGGTAAAACTATAATTCAGCAAGTACCTAGTTTGTATGGTTTGTTTCCGCTTATTTTAAAACCTGTTTTTGACATTATAGGTTTAGGAATTTTTAAATTTACTATTGTCATGGGTGTGATAATCTTCAGCTGTTATTTTCTCATTTTATTATTTTTAAAAATTTCCACTAATAATAAAATTATTCCACTATTAGGCGTGTTAAATATTATAAATTATTTTCATCTTCCTCAAATGGCCGCTGGTCTCAACTATAAGATCAATTACCAGCATCTGCCTATTCGCATAATATTTCCTAGTCTAATATTGTTTATTTCTGCTAAATATTTAAAAAATCCCAATAGGAGTTTGTATGGTATAGGTCATTTTGTTGCAACAGTGGCAATATTTTGGAATTTTGATTCCGGTTTAGTCGTTTTTATATCGTGGAATTTATTTTTGCTTTATTTAGAAATACTGAAAAGGGGAGATAAAAAGTCTTTAGATGTAATAAAGTCCGTTTGTAAGCACGTGTTACGTGGTATCGGTTTCTTGTTGACTGGTTTGGTGTTGTTGTCATTTTATTATATATATCACTTTGGTGGTTTGCCGGATATTAGTTTGTTTTTTCAATATTCAAAAGAGTTTTACAATGGTTTTAGTATGAATCCATTGCCGATTTTTCCAAACATGTGGCATTTAATAATTTTTATCTATACGTTGTCGTTGTTGATGTCTCTTATCTGTGTCATTAAAAACAAGGATGACAGTAAAGCGCCACTATATTTTATCCTGTCTATTGTAGGATTTGGTTCATTTATTTATTTTCAAGGTAGAGCACTCAATGCTATTTTGTTTGATTCTTCTTTTGTTTCAATTTTAATACTAGCTCTTTTGTTGGATGATTACTTACCAATTGTGTATTCTCTTAAAAAAACTGATAAGTACATTGTGGTATATTCGTGTTTTATAACCTCCATCCTATTATTTTTCTTGTTATTACCGTCAGTAAATATTATAGTAAATATTAAATATTTTATTAGTAATTCCATCCAATCATACAAGGAATTGTATTACCCAGTTAATCAGAATATCAATAAAAATATTAATTTTATTAAACATCACACAATAGCGGGTGAGCGAATTTTAATACTAGCTACCCCAGAAGCCGCTTATGACGCTACTTATTATGGTGAAACAAACACAGTCTGCGCAATTGATTTTCCATCTGTAGTGGATTGGAATTTTAAATATCAGTATAATTTGCTATTGAATTATCTCGACGCTGGTAATAAATCAAAGATTTTCGTTAATTCTGATTACAACGACGAAAAAATTTTAAAAATTTTAAATACCAAATTTAAAAAAGAAGTCACCGGTACGGGTATGATATTATTTGAAAACTAATTTTTAAATAGTAAAAATATTTTTAATAATATTATGAAAGATTTTAAAATGAATAATTTGTTTGAAATTTTCAAAAAAAATATTATTTTTTTTCCATTATTAATTTTTTTCTTTTTAGTAATTATCACCGCTGGTAAAGGTATTATGACGGTAAGTAGTCGTGAACCATTGGCAAATATTAAAGTAACTATAAATGCAAGCGGTGAGAATAAAGGATATTTTAATCCTGTAGCTAAATTGGCAAGAGCTCACAATAACACAGGAATGAATTTTGTTAGTACAAGCACATGGGAGATCGGCGGTGTTTTTGTTGAAAGAGTAGCATTGGTAATTGATGCTTCTCATCTGTCTAAAATTAAGGATGTCCTTGTATCTATAGGGGAAAAAGATTTTCAATATACACGAAGTGATTTGTTGGAAAAGTGGATAGACGTTACGTCGTCTACTTTTGGATATGTAGGAATTGGAGAAAATAATATAATTTTAGCCTCACCTTTCATATTGTCTCTGGAAAGAAGTAAAATTCCAGTAAAAAACGTTTTTTTTAAATCATTAATAAATTGGAAAGGGGACAGTTATTTGACCAGCAATACTTTAGGGCAAGCAATTTGGCCGTCGTTGGCTATTTCTATTTGGTTATTTTTAATATATTTATATTATTTATTCTATATTAGAATTGGTACGTTTACTGAAGAAGGTTTAGAAAAGAACGAAAAACAGCATAATTATCAAGCAGTATATCTTACAATATTTTTTACAATTACTTCGGAATTTTTTTTGGCGTATTTAATCAATACTTTTTTTCATCCTGACATTTCGAATATTATCAGTCAAGCTAAAAAAATATATTTAGATTCTATCATCATTGCTTTTATTCCTAAGCCGATAGAGCAGTTTCAATATTTATTGTGTGTCTTGGCTTCTCCGTTTTTTTTAATAATTAATTATTATTTATCCAATAAATTATTAAAAAATTTATCAAAAAAAATAATTGGTAAAGTCAATTCTTTTTTAGCCTTAGTTACCATCTTAGGACTGCCTTCACTCATTTATCTCGGCTTGTCAATGAGCGACTTTTTTTATACGAAGTTTTCACTCACGAGTTCTATTTTTGGATTTGTAGCATATTCTTTCATAGTTTTTCCTTTAGTTGTCCATTTGATGGTTAAAGATAGATATCAAAAAATACTTTCCTTAGTGTTAACTATCGAATTTGTGATACTTTTAGTGTTTACAGTTTTTTTTAATATTTCATCATTAGCAGGAAATTTAGATTATTATCATTTTGATCCAGTCTATTTTCCTCAAACTCAAATTGCCCATGGTAAAATATTGATTCAACAAGTACCAAGTCTATATGGCTTATTTCCACTTATTTTAAAACCAGTCTTTAATTTAATAGGTGTTGGAGTAACTAAATTTACGTTTGTGATGTGTATTTTAGTATTGATTTGTTATTTGTGCTTATTTTATTTTTTGAATAGTAGTATCAAAAGAAAAATTTTTTCTTTGTTAGGAATTATAAGTGTTTTGGGCTATTCAAACTTTTCACACATGTTCAAAGATGGAATCTACAATCAGTATCTTCAGTATTTGCCTATACGAATGTTATTTCCATCCGCTATATTATTTATTTCAGTTAAATATTTAAAAAAGCCCAACCGATATTTATACGCATTGGGTCATTTTATAGCCACTCTAGCAATATTTTGGAACTTTGATTCCGGCATAGTCGTTTTTATTTCGTGGAATCTATTTTTACTTTATCTAGAAGTTTGGAAAAGGGAAAGCAAAAAATTAGCAGATATATATAAATCAATTTGCAAACACATTTTAATCGGTGTTGCTTCTTTGTTGTTGGGTTTGTCCTTATTTTCTTTTTATTACATATTTTATTCTGGCAGTATACCTAATATTAATTTATTTTTTCAATATTCAAAAATGTTTTATGCGGGTTATTTCTTAATTCCATTGCCAATTTTCCCCCACATATGGTATCTGGTCGTTTTAGTCTATCTTATCTCTCTTTTATTTTCGATAATATGTTTGGTACAGAAATCAGAAAATATAAAAGGGCCGCTATATTTTATTTTATCGATAATAGGCACTGGATTGTTTGCTTATTTTGAAGGTCGTTCGCACAGTTTGACATTAGTTGCTCCATCATTTGTTGTATTTTTAATTCTACCAATGTTTCTTGATGATCTTGTTATCGCACTTCGAAATTATACCGCTCTTGGAACTAAAATAAATGTTGGCCTATATTTTGTTATTATTGCGCTAGCCTATGTTTTGGTTCTACCAGTATTTGATATGGCTTATAATACAAAATTTTTTATCTACAATACGCACAGAACATTTCAGGATCTTACTTTACCGGACAATTTAGATGTTGTAAAAAATATTAATTTTATCAAACAACATACAATTCCTGGAGAACGTATTTTAATTTTGGCAGGTGCATATGATGGAATGTATTACGACGAAACAAATACCGTGTGTGCAATTGATTTACCATCAGCAATTGATCTGTTTTTTATATATCAATTTAATCGGCTGTTAGATTATATTAATAGCGACCAACAGATAAAAGTTTTTGTTATTCAAGACTATGATAATGTTCAGGTGCTAAAAATTTTGAATTCCAAATTTCAAAAAGTTATCGGCGACGCAAGTATAATGCTATTTATAAAATAATTTTTTAACTTTATGAAAGGAAAAATATCTTTTATCATTTTTACTTACAATGAGGAAAAAAGGATAAAATATGTAATTGAAAATTTATTAAATTATGGCGAGGTTTTAATATTGGATGATGGTAGTACTGATAATACCAAAAAGATATCAGAAGAATCAGGAGCAAAATATTTTGTCAGACCAAAAACTGGGAAATTAGATGTAGAAAATCAAGAGACTTTTGATTTTATTAAATCAATTGCTGCAAACGATTGGATTCTTTGGGGTTTTGCTGATTATATATTTCCCAAGCAGCTATTAGAAAAAATGGTAGAAATATCATTTCAGGATAATAAAAAATATGTATTTATTCCAATCTATACGTATCTTTTGGGTGTTACAAATAAGTTGATGAACAAATGTTTTTATCCTAATTTTTTTAGAAAAGAAGTGGTAGATTTTTCTAATAACCGCATTCACGGTATGGGTAAATATTTGGGCAAACAAACTGAGATTGTTTATTTGGATGATAAGCAAGAGAATGCTATTCGTCATTTTAGTCTTTATAATTTAGATAAATTTTTAGGAAATCACTGGCGCTATGCACAAATTGAAGCACATCAAAAATTTGAAGCAGGAGATAAATTTAGTTTGTCCTATATGTTAGGTGCAATGCTTAGATATTTTGTAGTGTATTATAAATACAGTTATAAATGTGGTATGAGAGGACTAATCGTTGCTCTTGAGTATGCCTTTTTTAGGTTTATGGTATATGTTAAATTATTTGAACTAGAGAATGATATCACTCTAGAGAGTATCGAAAAAAATTATCAAAAAGAGAAAATAAAATTATTAAGTGAATTAAAATAATAATTATGATTAGCATAGTTACATCACTATATAGAACAGATCGTTACTTGGATAAATTTAGTAAAAGATTAGTAAAGGTAGCAAAATATTTAATTGATCACAATGTTGATTTTGAGTTGATCGCTATCGCCAACGATCCTACCGAAGCGGAAAAAACTTTCGGTGAACTGTTTAAACAAGAAAAATGGTTTAATTTTGTGAGTGTTCCTCGTGAGACACTTTATGCTACTTGGAATAGAGGGGTTGAATTGGCCAAAGGCGAGGCTGTAGGATTCTGGAATGTGGATGATAGGCGTAACCCAAAAGCAATTGTAGAGGCGGCTGAGCTTTTCAAACAAGGGGTAGATTTAGTTTATTTCCCTTTTTTGATAATCTGGTATTTGAATATTAAAAATTGGTCATTGCCAGTAAAATTTAGGTTTGATCGATCGGTTAAATATGATAAACGTGAATTTACCAGATCTATGCGCTGTGGTCCATTTTTTATGTTCACTAAAGATTTATACAACCGAGTCGGTCCATTTGATGAACAACTCAAAATAGTCGGTGATTTTGATTGGTGCGTGCGTGCTGCAAAAGTTTCCGATAAATTTGTGTTAGCCAAGAATAGTGCTGGTATTTTCAGGGTAGATGGGAACGGGCTAAGCTCTGGTGGAAAACCAATACATGTGGCGGAAAATAATATTGTATATAGGAGGCACAATGTTTTGGATAAAATAGTGTTGGTTGATGCAAAACTTGAAGAAAAGTATCAGATACAATCTGTTTTTCACAAAGGAAAATATGTGTCTATAAATAATGGTTAAATATATAATGAGGAGTTATGATAAACATCATTTCTAAATCATATTTATCTAGTAGTGTGAGTGGTCCGCAAAAAGTGGTGAGAAATTTAATTAAGGGTTTGGATATTTTAAAGTATCCTTATGTTATTAATCAAAGATTGGATGCTTGTCAGCGTTTGTGGATTCATGACGATGTTTACGCCTTAACTAAGGTTAAGGATCTTCCTTCAGAGATAAAGGTGGTGGCCGGTCCAAATTTATTTATTTTACCAAGGCATGTTCCACGGACCGTTGATTTATCTCGTGTAATTTGGCTACATCCGTCTGATTGGGCAAAAGATTTTTGGATAAAAACTGGTTTCAACCGTTGCCCGATTGCGGTGTGGCCTGTCGGTATTGATACTTCAGGGTTTGTTCCGTCAGCTAAAGAGAAGAAGATTGTGCTAATTTATTTTAAACAGCGCTTTCCAGAAGAATTACAAATCGTAGAACAGGAATTGACTAAGAGAAAAATTTTATATAAAAAAATTGTTTATAACCATTATATAGAGTCTGATTATAAACAACTATTGGAAGAGGCCAAGTATATTGTTTGGATTGGACGACAGGAAAGTCAGGGGATAGCCTTACAAGAAGCATTGTCTAGTAATATACCGATGTTGGTGTGGGATATAAAAAATATTGGTCATTGGTTGGCAAGCAAAAAGGAAATGGCTATTTTTAATAAAGAAGAGAATGATTTTGTAAATACCTCCAGTGCTCCATATTTTGATAGTCGATGCGGTGTAAAAATAAAAGAGGTTGGCCAGTTAGGCGTTGCCGTCGATGTTATGGAAACTACTTGGAATCGATTTTCTCCCCGTCAATATATTGTAGAGAATTTAAGTTTAGAAAAACAAGCGAAAGATTTACTGTTGATTTATGAAAAATATTTTAGTCTTAGCTTGGAGGCTGGATATGATGAAAAAAAAATAAAAAAAGGACAGTGGCGAAATAATTTGTGGTGGTATCGGCTGTTTGTTTGGTTTAAAAGTGTTGTAAAAAAGATTAAAAATTTTCCACTTCTACATCGCAAGTTTAAGTAAAAACTTTTCATTTACTATAATTTATGAGAAAACTTATTAAAAAGGCTACACGATATATTTTAACGCCATTTATATTAGGTGATTATTGGCGTTTTAAAATTTTAATCAAAAAATCCAGATTTAAGTTGTCGCTTAAAGATTCTTATCCTTGTGTTACTGACAAAACTATTAAAACTGGATTTGATAGACATTATGTATATCACACAGCATGGGCGGCAAGAAAATTGGCGGAGACTAAGCCGGCATTTCACACTGACATCTCTTCTAGTTTGTATTTTTCGGGAATTGTTTCCGCATTCGTTCCGGTAAAATTTTATGATTATCGTCCGGCAGAGTTATCGCTTTCCAATTTGACTAGCGAGCGAGCAGATTTATTGAACTTGCCGTTTAAAGACGCTAGTATTAATAGTCTGTCCTGTATGCATGTGGTAGAGCATGTTGGGCTTGGTCGTTATGGAGAAGAGATAGACTCGGAAGCTGACTTGAAAGCTATCGGTGAGTTATGCCGAGTTTTGGCCACGGGTGGAAATATATTTTTTGTCGTTCCTGTTGGCCAACCGAGAATAGAATACAACGCCCACCGTATTTATTCTTATGAGCAAATAGTTGGTTATTTTTCAAAACTTTCCTTAAAAGAATTCACACTTATTCCAGAAAATAATGGTATTATGATTAGTCAAGCCTCCAAGGAACAGGCCGATAAAGAACACTATGGTTGCGGTTGTTTTTGGTTCGTTAAGACTGCCGTCTGACGTGCTTTTAATCTCCAAATTATTCATTGCCAACATTGTCAGCATATGTTAATCTATATATCTAATTAAGTGTTATTTTGTATCATATGGATAAAAAAGCCTTGGTTTGTGGTGCCGGTGGTTTTATCGGCAGTCACTTGGTAGAAAAGTTAAAGAAAGAGGGTTTTTGGGTAAGGGGAGTAGATTTAAAAAAACCAGAATTTTCACCGACTGTCGCTGACGAATTTGTCATTGGGGATTTGAGGAATCAACTCGTAGTTGAAAAAATATTAGATTTGCCATTTGACGAAGTTTATCAGCTAGCCGCTGATATGGGCGGCGCTGGTTATATATTTTCTGGATTACATGATGCCGATGTTATGCATAACTCCGCCACCATCAATTTAAATATAGTTGATCGAGCCCATAAAGTAGGGGTCAAGAAGATATTTTATTCATCCTCTGCTTGTATTTATCCTGAGTATAATCAAATGGATCCAAATAATCCAAAATGTTCTGAAGCTTCTGCTTATCCGGCTGCCCCTGACAGTGAATATGGTTGGGAAAAATTGTTTAGTGAACGTATGTATTTGTCGTATGCGCGTAATTACGGCCTGAATGTCAGGATTGCTCGTTTTCATAATATCTTCGGGCCAGAAGGTACTTGGAATAATGGTAAAGAAAAATTTCCCGCGGCCATTTCTCGTAAAGTTGCTGAAGCCATTGACGGTGGTACTATTGAAGTTTGGGGTGATGGCCTGCAAACCCGTTCATTTTTGTATATCGATGAATGTCTTGAAGCTATTCGTCGTTTCATGGATTCAGAATTTGTTGGTCCGATGAATATTGGTTCCGAAGAAATGATTTCAGTAAATGATTTGGCGGATATGGTGATGGATATTGCTGGTAAAAAATTAAATATTAATCATGTTGAAGGATTTACGGGAGTACGTGGCCGAAATTCTGACAATAATTTAATTAGGGAAAAGCTTGATTGGGCGCCATCTCAACCTTTAAAAGTTGGTATGGAAAAATTATATAGATGGATAGATCAACAAGTAAAAGAAAACAAAAAAGATAATTCATAAATTAAATATTGTATCAGATAATTTATGATTGTCGTAAAAATTAAAGCTGGCTTAGGCAATCAGATGTTTCAATACGCCCTTGGTCGGCGGTTGTCTTTGGATTGGAACGATGAATTAAAATTTGATTTGTCATGGTTTCAAAATATTAAAAATAGTGAAACTCCAAGAACTTTGGATATTGATAAATTTAAAATAAATTTAGTTGAAGTGACGGATCAAGAGAGAGAGCAGGTCATGCCTTGTTTTTTCTCAAAAATAATTAACAAGATCCGTGCTCGTCTAGATCGAAACTATTTTTATCATTTTCATTCCGGGTTATTAAAAAAGAAAAACAATGTTTATCTCGATGGGTATTTTCAAAGTTATAAATACCCCGATTCCATTAGGAAGACGTTGTTGGATGATTTTGTTTTAAAGAATGGTTATTCTCAGGATGCGCAAAAGACAAAAAACGATATTGAGTTGTCAGGTGAATCTGTTGCTGTTCATGTTAGGCGAGGTGACTACTCTTCTTCTTGTAAAAATTGGAATGGTCTTTGTGATATTAAATATTACCAACAGGGCTTAGATCAAATTAAGAAAAAATATTCCAGTGTTAAGTTGTTTATTTTTTCCGACGATATCGCTTGGGCGCGAGAAAACCTCAAATTTGACAGTCCGATGGTTTTTGTTTCTAGGCCGACTTTGAGCAACGCCGAAGAACTACTGTTGATGAGTTTGTGTAAGCATCAGATTATTGCTAACAGCACTTTTAGTTGGTGGGGGGCATGGTTAAATCAGAATCCACAGAAGATCGTGGTAGCGCCGTCTCGTTGGTTGTTGGTATCCAATATTGACACGAGCGAGCTGTTGCCTTCTGAATGGACTACAATATGACAAAAGTAAGTGTTAATATTATCACATATAATCGAGAAGATTTCTTATCTAAAGCAATAGACAGTGTTTTGGTGCAATCTTTTAAAGATTGGGAGCTAATTATTGTGGATGATTGTTCTATCGACAATACCGCAGTTTTGGTTTCGGAATACATACAAAAAGATTCTCGAATTAAATATTTTAAAAATGACACTAATTTGGGAATAGGAAAGTCTCGTAATTTAGCACTGCAGTTATCATCTGGTAAATATATTGCGGTTTTAGATAGCGACGACTATTGGTCGGATAAAAATAAATTACAAAAACAATTTGATTTATTAGAAAGCGGCGAATTTGTTTTAGTTGGTGGTGGTTATCAGGTTGTAGATCGATTAGGAAACAAAAAGAATAGTTTTTTGAACCCTACAACAGACGGCCAAATTCGTAGTAAATTTTTATTTAAAAACCCATTTGTAAATTCTAGTGTAATGTTTAAAAAAGATTTAGCTGTAAAATCAGGCGGGTATGACGAGTCTTTGCAGGTTGGGGAAGATTATGATTTGTTTTTAAGATTAGGACGATTAGGGAGATTGATAAATATTCCAAGTATTTTTGTAAATTATTGCCAGCATGGTCAGAATGTTAGTAGAATCAAAATTGTGAATGCGTTAGAAGATAATTTAGTTATAATAAACAGGTATAAAAATGATTACCCCAATTATTTTTTTGCGTTATTGCGCAGATCAGTGCGGTTGTTTTTTGTAAAAATTTTTCTCAAAAAAACATGAAAATCCTATACCTAATCACAAAATCCGAAGAAGGTGGCGCGCAAACTCATGTTTTACAGTTGAGCCGGTATTTTATATCTCAAGGCCACGAAGTGGTGGTGATGTCATATCCTAGTGGCTGGTTGGAAAATGAAATAAAAAAGATTGGTGGAAAATTTTTTGCTAATAATTATTTTTCCAATAGTTTTAATCCGTTTAATCTTTTAAATTCAATCAAAAAAATACAAACTGTAGTATCTGATTTTAAACCGGACGTTGTGCATTGTCACAGCTCGATGGCGGGGTTTCTTGGTAGATTGGCGGTTCAGAATAGAGTTCCAACGCTTTATACCGCCCATGGTTGGGGTTTTAATATTGGCGTGCCTTTTATCCAAAAACAACTAGCGATTATCGGAGAAAAATTAGCGGCAAAATATTGTATTAAAATAATTTGTGTTTCTAAATTTGTTAAAGATTTGGCGTTAAAATACCATATTGCCAAAGAAGATAAATTTGACGTGGTTTATAACGGAGTAGAAACCGATTGTCAATTAGTAAATAAGACTGACGATAAAATTAAAATAGTTTTTGTTGGCAGATTAGCGTTACCAAAACAACCGTTAATGTTATTGCAGACGATAAAAAATTTACCGGATAATTTAAAAATAAATTTAGAAGTTTCGATTGTTGGCACCGGTCCGTTAAAAACTGAATTGGAAAATTTTATAAAAAACAATCAGATGAATGAAGTGAAAATGTTGGGTAGTTTAACACGAGAAAATGTTTTGAGAGTATTGTGTCAATCCGATATTTTTGTTTTATTATCCCAATGGGAAGGATTGCCGTTGTCAGTGTTAGAAGCGATGAGTGTTGGTTTGCCGGTGATCGCTTCAGATGTCGGTGGTTTGAATGAAATAATAAATAGTAAAAATGGATTCTTAATTAAAAATTCAGAACGGTTACCTGTTGTATTAGAAGATTTAATTAAAAACAAAGATTTAAGAAAACAAATTGGAGATTCTGCTCGTTTATCAATAATAGAAAATTATTCAGTTGATAAAATGTTATCCGAAACACAAAAAATTTATAACGAAGTAACGAAAAAATAAATATGAAAATCCTCTACATCGGCGCCGGTTTTGTCGGCACATGTTCCGCCGCAGTGATGGCCGATTCCGGTCACGATGTTTTGTTGTATGACATCGATCAGACCAAAATCAGCAAACTCGGATCAAACGATGTCTCAACAATCGAATCTTGTTTGTTTGAAGAAGGGCTGGCGGACATGTTGATAAAAAACCAAGAAAAAATAAAATTTACCGCCGATTACAATCAGGTGAAAGACGAACTGGATATCGTGGACGCGATTTTCATGTGTCTGCCCACTCCGGAAAAAACCGAGTCATCAGGTGAATCGGATCTGACATATTACAATATAGCGGCCCAACAACTAGCTCAAAGTTTGGCAAGTAGAAATGGTGGCGCGCAAACAAAATATGTTTTGATAATAAATAAAAGCACCGTGCCAATCGACATGGTGGATGATACGGAAAAAATGATGCGCGATAGCGGCGTGGTCAATTTTGGCGTCGCTTCCAATCCGGAATTTTTGGTTGAAGGTAAGGCCATTCACGATTCTCTATATCCGGATAGAATTGTTGTGGGCGCTTGGCAGGTACAAGATTTTGAAATTATTCGTAGTATTTATGAAAAATTTATTAGAATACAAAATATAAAATATATCGAGGTCAACCCCAAAGAAGCGGCGGCCGGAAAATTGTTGGCCAACTATTATTTGATGAGTAAATTGGCCAACTGTTTTGAAGTCATGGGTAGAACCAGTGAAAGTTTTGATAATTTGAATTTTGAAAATCTGAAAAAGATTATTGGCACCGATCCGCGCATCGGAGCAAATGATTGGGGGCTTTACAGTAGTTTTTTTGCCGGTGGCAGTTGTTTTATCAAAGACACCGCTTCACTGACTTATCAGTTGGAGAAAAAAGGCGCCGACGTTTCTTATATCAAACAGTCATTATTAATTAATAATAAACAGCGAGATAATTTTTACAAACGCGCTCAAGTACAAGCCGGTTTTGATTATCAGGATAAAACTGTCGCCATTTTGGGTGTCGCGTTCAAACAAAACACCAACGACATTCGCAACTCCGGCGCGATAGATATTGTTTACCACCTCATTGACGATGGCGCGAAAGAAATTAAAATTTATGATCCGGCCGCCACGCCGATGTTTAAAAATTTATTTAATGCCGAAAAAGATTCACGTTATAAAATAATTAGTTATTTTAATTCCGAAAAAGAAGCCTTGGTTGGTACTGATGTTTGTATGATTTTGACCGATTGGTCAAAGTTTCGCGAAGCAGGGGATACGATCAAACAAGTTTGTCCACCTCCATATTTAATAATGGATGGTCGTCGTATGTTGGCTACCCAATTTGATGAATTACAAAATTTAGGCTATGATATCATAGCGGTCGGGAGTCCATTTTTAAAAGGAAAATAATATGTCAAAATTAATAGTCACAGGCGGAGCGGGGTTTATCGGTTCACATCTGGCGGACAAATTGATCGAGCTAGGTCATGAAGTAATAGTGATAGACAATTTAATGCTGGGCAAAAAAGAATTTGTTAACAAAAAGGCCGATTTTGTCAAAGAAGATATTCGCGATTATAAAAAAATAGTTAAATATTTTAAAGGAGCAGACGCCGTGTTTCATCTGGCAGCTGATCCTAGATTGCCGGTTTCCATAGAGGATCCGATCACTACTCATGAAATAAATGTTACCGGCACGATAAATGTGTTGGAAGCGGCGCGACAAAATGGTGTCAAAAAAGTAATTTTTTCTTCCTCTTGCGCGGTGTATGGTGATGTAAAAACTTTACCAATAAATGAGAGTGAGGGCACAAATCCGCTGAGTCCGTATGGTTTGCATAAATTGATGGGGGAACAATATTGTCGTTTGTATTCCAGTTTGTTTGATTTACCAACAGTTTGTCTGCGTTATTTCAATGTGTTTGGTCCGCGTAAATTGGCAAATGGCTCATACCCGATGGTTATCCCAGTATTTTTGGATCAGAAGAAAAATAACCTGCCTCTCACGATTGTCGGTGATGGTACGGCTACGCGCGATTACGTGCACGTTCAGGATGTGGTACAAGCCAATATTTTGGCGTGGGAGTCGTCTGTTGGTGGTGGGTTGAGTATTAATGTCGGTTCCGGCAAACAAAGCAGTGTAAATGAAATAGCCAGCCTCATCGATGGTGACAGAAAACAAATTCCGGAACGCAAAGGAGAAATGAAAAATATTCAGGCCGACATCTCGCGTGCCAAAGAATTATTGAAATGGGAACCGACAATTGATTTGGAAAATGGAATAAAAGAATTGAAAAAAGTGTGGAATGTAGAGTAAATAAAAAGTTATCCACAGAACATATTCGAGTGTAAAATAAAACTGTGTTATAATAGTTTCAGTAATGAGTAAAAGAGGGGGAATGAAATCTCGGATTGGAAAATTTACCACCGAGATTTTTTTTAAAAATTTTTTATTTTTTAACTCACAAAAACTATGCGCAAGAAAATTGTAGTGTGTTTGGTGGTTGTAATTTTAGTTTTAATGGCCATTTTTAGCGCCTATGGTTGGTTTTTAAAAAAACAAGCCAGAGTTTTATCCGGTACCGCAAGGCCGGATTTTCCGTTTTCAGATTATAGTCCGGCGCAGTTGGAGGCGTTGTATTCCCAAAATCCGGAAAATTTAGCGCCTACCATCCAGACACCGGAAGAAACTCATCAGAAATTTTTGGCGGCATTGAAAAAAGAGGATTTTGATGAGGCGGTGGATTGTTGTTTTCGGGAGGGGGATAAGGTGGGGATGAAAGAATTTTTAATTGGAGTTAAAAACAAGGGATTATTACCGGTGATGATGAATGATATAAAAGAAATTCACAAGGATACTGAAAATAGTTGGGAGGCGACATATGTTTATGCGGGTACTTCTAAAGGTAAAAAAGTTGGAAACATAATGGAATTTATAAAAACCACGTCTGGTATTTGGTATATTAAATCTTTATAATTATTTTTTTATAACTTAATTTTTACGATAAACAATATAATATATGAAAAAGGGAGGGGATAAGTGTTTTCAATTATTTGTTTTTATTATTTTTGTTATTTTTTTAAACTTGGCGTTCGTGCGCCAAGTTTTTTGTTATGATTCCAACGTTGCCCATCCCGGAATTGCCGATTTGGCCGTGAAACAATACAATCAAAACAACAGTCAAAAAATTTCAGTTGAACAACTTGGTTGGATCAAAACCGGCACAGTAGAGGAGGATCAACCGACCAGATGGTTAAATCATTTTTATGATCCGATATACAATCGCGGATTATTTTTTGGAAAACAAAATGATTCCGCCAAAGTTTGGGCAAAAGATTATGACAAACAAACCGCTTTTTCGTTGGGTGATAATAGTTGGCAAAGAGCAATAAATGATTTTCGTAAAGGCAACAAAGAGTTGGCTTTTAAAGAATTAGGTCACAATATTCACCTGGTATCTGATATGTTGGTGCCAGCTCATACACGTGACAGTATTCATGCTATTCCACCGGACTCGTATGAAAGTTATGTAAAAAATAATTGGAGTACAATAAGTAAAAATATTAAAAGTGAGGTAGCTGATAAAAATAGTCTAGAAGATATTTTTAATGATGCGGCTAAATATTCAAATAGTAATTTTTATAGTGACAAGACGATTGAAAATAGTAAGTATAGTGTACATAAAATTTCTAAATTGGATCCGTATAATTTTAATAATGCAGTTGATCTATATGTTGCTTCGACTAAAGATAGTGATAGTAATTTAATAAAAAGTCATTTGATAGGTGGTACTGATTGGAAAGAAGATAAAAACATGGTAAACAACAGTGTGATCCTCCAAGACTACGCCTCCCACCTCCTCCCCAAAGCCGTCAGTTACAGCGCCAACACCATAAAATTATTCCTCTCCGATGTACAAAAAAATGAAACCGAAAAACTGCCATTTTTTAGAATTGGCTTAGGTGGCTTGATAGACACTGGAGTTGGAGACATAATTTCAGTAGCGGAAAATATTTATGATTCTGCCAATTCTCAAACACCAAATGATCAAATTACATCCGGAGAAAATACCAACAATCCCGTGTCCGACAATACCCCAAACAATACACCTCCAGTAAACCAAAATCCAGCACCAAACACACCTCCAACTACACAACCAGTCATATCACCACCCCAACCAACACCAAACCCACCAATAAATAATCCAACTCCAATTCAACCACCAGAACATTCCACCGGTGGAGGTGGAGGCGGTGGCGGATCCAATCCGACCATAATCCCAGTTGCTGATCCAGTCGTAGTTATTCAAACACCTGTTCCTACAACAACCGTACCTGTTGCTACTTCCACAATCGAAACTCCCACCTCCACAATCGACATTCCAACTACCACCATAGAAATACCCACCACCACCCCAATCACCCCCACAACCACACCTATCGAAATTCCCACCTCAACCATCCCAGATACAACCCCAACTTCCACAATCCCAACCTCCACCACCCCAACCTCCACCACCCCCACATCCACTCCCGAAATCCCAGATCCAGTTCCACCCGCCCCCGACGTAGTAATAAACGAAATCGCCTGGGCAGGCACGTCCTCGGTCACCGACCAAGATGAGTTTATCGAGTTATACAACAACACCGATCAAGATATAAATTTATTTTCCGCCACCAACACCTCCAAGTGGTGGAAACTTATGATCGGAGATAAAGAAATTAGTATTGGAAAAATCGTCAATCGTATCATTCCCAAAAATGGTTATTATTTATTTGAACGCACCGACGATCGCACAGTCAATGAAATTCCGGCAGACATTATTTATTCCGGTGCATTAAAAAATAGTGGTGAGCGCCTGCGTTTGTTGGACGGAAACAATCAGCTCGTGGATGAAGTGGATTGTAGTAGTACTTGGTTTGCCGGTTCCGACGTTACTTATTCTTCGATGGAAAAAATAAATTCACGTTTACCCGGAAATAATTCAACCAATTGGCAAACAAACCAAGGTCCGAGATTCACAGGCAAAGTAGATGGCGGTGGTGATGATCTTCCACTCAACGGTTCACCAAAGCAATCAAATTTTGGATCGATAGTTCTCAAGAGTCGTCAGGTTGAAACCGATCGCACTTTGAAAAAAAGTATTTATCCGTATATTTTAACTTATTATGAAATTCCGGTTGGTAAAACTTTCAACATTGATTCGGGAGTGGTAATAAAAACTTATTATGCGGATTCCAAAATTGATATCAAAGGGAATTTGAATATAAATGGCACCAGCGACAGTCGAGTGATTATGACATCCGGCAGAGATGTAAATTTTGAATCGGAAGGGTACAAAACTATTATCGGTACTCGATCGGGAAGTGCTTTGGCCAAAGATTGGCAGGGGCTATTGTTGTATGCCAGTTCAACCGCCAATTTGTCCGGTTTGGATATGCGCTATGCCGGTAAGGCTTTCAAAGCTCCGGGTGCCAATACTTATGACCCATTTGTTTCTCAAGCAGTGCGGGCTGTCAGTGCGGGATTAAATATTAATAATTCTATTTTCAGTGATAGCGGGGACACAAATATTTATTTATCCAAAACAACTTCGACTGTTAAAAATACGGATTTTAAAAATGGTGTGTTGGCAATAGAAAATTATGACGGCAGTTTGGAATTGGAAAATATTGGCTTAAATAATTTTACAAATATCAATGGTCCGGTTTATGTAAAAAATATTTGGCCAAAAATGTCACAAATAAATTTTAGTAATAATATTGCAAATAATGTCGCTATAGACCAAGCGGTGATTTCTACTGATCTCACTGTTGAAAAAGATATTCCGATGACTTGGCAAAATATCACCGTTGAACCAAACATAACTCTAAATGTCTCCGCCGGAACCAATATTAAAATGCCGGAGTATTCAAATATTTTGGTAAAAGGTATTTTAAATTTAAATGGAACAGAAAATGATCCAATAAATATCTCGGCGATTCAACCATTAATAATTAATTATTGGGGTAGAATTATTTTTGATGGTGGTAAAGGTGGTTTTAAAAACGCCAACATCTCCGGCGGGCGTGGTACGATTTGGAACGATACCTATCAGGGGATGGTGACAGTAAAAAACGGCAAACTGGATATGCAAAATTGTCAGTTGTTGGATAGTAAACCGTCTGGAAATACTTTGGAAATAAATAATTCAACTGTAGTAATAAACAATAGTTCGATTGGTTATATCGGATCAAAACCAAATGTGGCCAACACCAATGGAATAAAAATATTTAGTGGGGAGCTGACACTGGATAATACCAATTTGATGAATTTGGATACCGGTATTTTGTCGGGTAGTGTGGATCCGTTACCAATCCTACATCTCAATAATATGGACTCAAGAAATTTTATGAATGTTAAAACATTTTGGGATCCGACACTTTGGTTTCAATGGCCAATTTGACAGAATGTCTGTTTTGTGTTATAGTTATAAGCTTTTTTGATCAACAGAGGTTCGGCAACTACTCGGGTTAAATCCCGTCAGGAGTGGAGTGATGACTGAAATTTTGAACGATGTCCTTGAAGTGCTCAAGGACTTCGATCCAGAAAGCGCAGAATATAGGGAGTTCGTGGCAGAAGTGCTCCGACGCGTTGATCCGACAAGGCCACTGGGGACAGAACTGTACAAGGCGGTAGCACGGTCCTCGTGGAACGTGTACTGGGAAAGCGTGTCGCTACGATTCAATGATGACTCGGGGAAGGTCGAGGTCTTCATGATCAAGCGGGACGATAGCGATCCCGACTGGTCCGGTTACTGGCATGTGCCAGGCACCGCTCTTCGTCCAAGCGACGATGAGAACACTCCAAAATTCCGACTCTCCAGGGAATATGGGGTGCCTGTCAGTATCGTTCGCGTCGGCGACGCCGGCTTCGGCTGGTACAAGATCGGCGACGAAGGCAGAGGCGCGGGGATCTCCTTCGTGTTTCTCACCGACTTGGAACGCGCTCCAGAAGTCAGCGACACGCGCGGGTGGTTCCCAGTCGATGACCTGCCAGATCCCACGGTTCCGGCGCACGTCGAACGGATCATCCCTCTGGCCGTCACGAAGTTCCGCGCTCGCCACAATCTGTAGGTCGCTCAACGGCCCACACTAACCCCTCTCCCAAGAGGCGAGCAAGGGGTTGGACTTACCATCTGACTACCTACTCGTTAATTCTCAAACCATTGAGGACTAACGAGTAGTCAGATTTAAAAATAAAAACAATCACCAAATTTGGTGATTGTTTTTTTAGTTGCTATTTTTTATTCTACCACACTTACAAACTGTGCGCTCTTCAAAGCTCCATCAAAACGACGGCGTTTGTGGCTAGAAAATTTTACTTTACCGGCAACATGTGCAAACAAAGTATCGTCACCACCGCGCAAAACATTTTTGCCAGCGTTGATTTTGGTACCACGTTGCTTGACAATGATCATGCCAGCTTTGATAACCTCTCCGTCATGTTTTTTTACTCCTAGGCGTTTTGCGACGGAATCTCGGCCTAGGTGGGTAGAACCACCTGCTTTTTTATGTGACATATTTTGAGTATTTAAATGGTAAAAAGTGGCTTTATTATATTCCAATTTGGCTAACTTGTCAAGGGCGCCCAGACATGCTAAAATAACTGTGTTTATGTTTAACTTTCCCAAAGTTTATTGGAAGGATCGCTGGGTGTGGATACCGGCAGTTTTTTTGCTGTTATTTCAGCTGTTTATGTGGGTTTATGCGGCTGTTTATGTCCGTCCCACCGCCGACCAAGTTTTCTTGCATTACAATGTAGTTTTTGGAGTGGACCTAATCGGGGAGTGGTGGAAGATACTCGCGGTTCCATTTGGTGGCTTTCTGATATTTTTGATAAATTTTTCTTTGTCTTGGTATCGTTATAGCGAGGACAAAATCTTGGCGCGTTTTCTTACTTTTGTATCCGCTCTTTTTAATTTGTTTTTGGCGATAGCTTTTTATTTGGTAGTTGGATTAAATATTTAATTATGGCACGTACCGAAAGTACAATTGACAAAGTATTTTTGCTTTATGTTGGTATACTCCTAGTTTTTGGTCTAGCCGCTCTCATGTCCGCCAGTGGTCCGTTGGCTTATGGCAAATTTCATGATTCTTTTTTTTATATAAAACGCCAAATTATTTTTGGATTATTACCGGGCTTAGTGCTGGGTTGTTTTTTAATAAAATTAAATTATGAAAAATGGCGCAAGTTAAGTTGGTTGCCGTATTTTTTAACAGTAATTTTATTAGTTTTAGTTTTAATTCCGGGTATTGGACAATCGATCAACGGAGCGCGTAGTTGGATAAATATTTTTGGTTTCGGTTTTCAACCATCAGAGGTAGCGAAGTTGGTCATGATCATTTTTGCCGCTTATTTATTGTCTGATCGTAAACGTAATTTGCAAGATTGGCAAATGGGTTTATTGCCGATTTTAACTTTGTTGGCGCCGGTGATACTTTTGGTTTTATTTCAACCGGATATCGGCACGCTGTCTATTTTGCTGGTGATTTTATTTGCCATGTTGCTTGAGGCGCATGTGCCCAAAAAATATTTGGTGGTTTTGGGTTTGTTCGCTGCGGGTGCTTTTGTATTTTTAGTGTTTTTAAAACCATATCGTTTGGAACGCATTACTATTTTTATGCATCCGGAATTGGATCCTCAAGGGGTTGGTTACCAGATCAACCAAGCATTTTTGGCGGTTGGGTCGGGTGGTTTTTGGGGTTTGGGAATAGGGCAGTCGCGTCAAAAATTTCAATATTTGCCGGAGGTAAACGCTGATTCGATTTTTGCGGTGATTGCCGAAGAAACCGGTTTTCTGATTTCTTCTTGTGTGGTGATTTTGATTTTATTGATTGGTTTGCGTGGCCTGAAAATTGCCAAAAATACCAATAGCGAATTTGGTCGCTTGATTGTAGTCGGGATTGTGGTTTGGTTGGTTTGGCAATCATTTTTAAACATTGGGGCGATGGTCGGGGTGTTGCCACTTACCGGTGTGCCTTTGCCGTTTGTGTCGCATGGTGGTTCGGCTTTGATGGCGGAGTTGGCGGCAGTGGCTTTGGTTTTAAATATTAGTAAACAAATATGAATTATTAATAAAATTTAATCTGTGAAAATATTCGGATAATTTATGACTCATTTCACTCTGGCTCTGAACTCGCCTATGGGCTCAAACAGCAGAGCCAGCCACGTTTCATTTGTCTATAAATTATTTCCTCATATTTTCAATGATTAAATTTTGTTAATAATTCATTGCATAATGTATCAATATGAAATTACTTGTTTGTGGAGGAGCGGGATTTATTGGTTCAAATTTTATTCATTATTATTTAACAAAATATCCGGATCGCGAGATAGTGAATTTGGATAAATTAACTTACGCTGGGAATTTGGATAATTTAAAAGATTTAGAAAATAATCCAAATTATAGTTTTGTGCGGGGGGATATTATTGATTTGGAAAAAGTAAATGAAACAATCCAAAAACACCACATCACCCATCTGATAAATTTTGCCGCGGAAACACATGTGGACAAATCTATCCACGGTGGTTGTAAAGATTTTGTTTTGACCAATACTTTGGGCGTGCAGATGTTGCTCGATGCGGTGCGAATAAACAATTTGGAAAAAATGGTCAATGTTTCTACGGATGAAGTATATGGAGCTTTGCGTTTGGATAGTCCGGACAAATTTTCCGAACATACTCCTATTAATCCCAATATGCCATACGCCGCGGCCAAAGCGGGTGGCGATATGATGTGTCATGCTTATTTCGTTACTCACAAAGTGCCGGTGGTGGTGACGCATTGTTCCAACAATTATGGATCGTATCAGTATCCGGAAAAATTGATTCCATTTTTTGTGATGAAATTAATGAAAAATGAAAAGGTGCCAATGTATGGTGATGGTTTGTATGTGCGTGATTGGATTCATGTAAATGATCACGCCTCGGCTTTGGATTTGTTATTGGAAAAAGGTGAGGCGGGTGGGGTGTATAATATTGGTGTGGATAATGAACGTAGTAATATGGAAATTACGCATATGATTTTGAAAATGATGGGTAAAGATGAAAGTTTTATTGAACATGTTCAGGATCGACCGGGGCATGATCGTCGGTATGCGATTGATGCTACGAAAATTTTGTCTTTGGGGTGGGTGCCGGAATATACACGCGAGAAGTTTGAACAGGGTTTGAAGGAGACGGTGGATTGGTATTTGGGGAATTTGGAATGGGTGGAGAAGATTTGGGCGAAAAAAGATTCTATTAATGATCATATTAAATAACATGCAATTAAATTTTAGACAATTTAAAATAAAAACTTTTACGAATACTGGGATTTCGTTGACGCCGTTGGAGTTGAAGGATTTTATTGATTGGGAGGTGAAGCGTATTTATTTTGTTACTGATTTTATTAAAGATACCGGACAGCATTGTCACAAAGAGGAAAAGGAATTGTTTGTTTGTCAGCGTGGTGTGGTGACAGCGGTTGTTGATAGGGGAAACGGTTTGGAGGATTTGCCTATGCGGGGTCCGGAAGATGCGATTTTGGTGGATAATTATGTTTGGCACGGATTCAAAGACGCTTCGGCTGACTGTGTTTTGTTGGCTTTGTCTTCGACCAATTATAATCCGGATAGAAATGATTATATTACGGATTATGAGGAATATAAAAAAATATGCCAAAAGTTTTAATACTCGGCGCAAAAGGGATGCTTGGCCAAGAATTGGTTGGCGAGTTTTCTGTTCACAATTATGAGGTGGTTGGTTGGGACAAAGAGGATTTGGATATTACTGATTATATTGTTACGGCTACCAAAATTTCTGATTTACATCCTGATGTTGTGATCAATGCCGTGGCCTATAACGCAGTAGACAGAATAGAAGAAGATAAAAGCGCTTTTGACTTGGCAAAAAAAATAAACAGCGAAGCAGTAGAAAATTTGGCGGGTATTTGTAAAGAAATACATTCTGTATTAGTCCATTATTCTTCGGATTATGTTTTCAAAGGAGATAAAAAGGATGGTTATACCGAAGATGATCAAACCGATCCAATAAATAAATACGGACAAACCAAAGCGGTGGCGGAAAAAAGTATTTTGGATGTTGGTGACAAATTTTATTTGATTCGGTTGTCCAAATTATTTGGCAAACCAGCCGTGAGTGTAGGAGCCAAAAAAAGTTTTGTTGACACGATGATTTATTTGGCTACCGAGGGAGGAAAAAAACATTTGGATTTGGTTGACGAAGAAATCGGTTGTATTACTTACGCCCCGGATTTGGCACAGCTTACGCGTAAAATTGTTGAGGATGGCCGGCCGTTTGGAATTTATCATGGTAGTAATAGCGGTGTTTGTAGTTGGTATGAGTGGGCAAAAAAGATTTTTGAAATTAAAAAAATAAATATAGAGGTAGCACCGGTTGGTGGAGATAAATTTCCACGTCCAGCCAGACGTCCGATGTATTCAGAATTATTAAACACAAAATTGCCACCTCAACGTAGTTGGCAAGAAGCTTTACAAGAATATTTAACCAAATAATATGCCAGAAGGTCAACCAAAAGGCGATCAAAAATTTAGTCGGCGAGAGGTCTTGCTTGGCGCGGCGGGAGTGTTTGCGACCGCTTTGGGATTGGGTGGTGAACGACCGGCTGAGGCAGCCAAAAAACATCCCGAGAGTAGAGAAACGCTAAACGAAGATTTTCATGATAATGTGTTGGATGCAGAAATCGAACGGATTGCTTCACAATTACCGGAGCCGAAGAGAAAAGAATTATTGGCGCGTAAAAAAAATATTTTTGATAAAGCGGAAAAAAGGGTAATGCATACGCGTTTAAAAGGCAGTGGGGAAAACGAATATTTTTCTACCATGTTGGAAAAATGGCACGATAGATTCCCGATAATTGTTAAATATTGTAAAGATGAGGATGGAAAAAGAAATAAAGATTTAGAAGGTGTGATGACGGCAATTTTGAGTGGTGAGACTGCGATGAAAATACCGCATGTGCACAAAGGGGCTGGCTACGCGTCTGGATATTATCAAATAGAAAAAGCCACCGCGGTATCGTGGGGATTAACAGTGAATGAAAAAGTGGATCAGCGTTATGATTTTGAGGCTTCTACTAGAGCAGCGGCAAAAGCCTTACTTAGTTCTTATGACAAATATGGACAATGGGGTTTGGCAATGTTGGTGTTTGGCAAAGGTGGTGGGGCGGTGCAAACTATTTTACAGGAGGGTTTTGGTGTAAAATTCCCAACCAAAAAACAACCAACCGAAGAAAAGTTATTAGAAGAAAAGTTATTATTTAAAAAAAATCTATTGGCCAAGGGAGTAAATGCAGTTTCGGTTTGTGAAAAGATAGTCGAGAGTAAACATACTTTTATCAAAGAAACATTGGGTCGTCATTTTCACCAACAACTTGAATCACAAAGAGTTTCAAAAAAATAATTTTTATTTATGTCAAAAAATATTTTAAATGATATTTCTGCCATCCAAAAATTGGATTCCAAAAACATGTTGGGTAGTTTGGAAAAATTACCACATCAAGTGGAGGAAGTATGGCAATGCGCAAAGGATTTGAAATTTTCAGCAGATTATAAAAAAGTAAAAAATATCGTAGTGGTTGGTATGGGCGGATCAGCGCTTGGCGCGCACGTAATTAAATCTTTATATTTTAGTACTTTAAAAATCCCGCTAGAAATAGTGAATGGTTATAGTGTGCCGGAATATACAGACAAAAATAGTTTGGTAATTTTTTCCAGTTATTCAGGCACCACCGAAGAAGTGTTGTATGCCATGAAAACTGCGCGGATTAAAAAAGCCAAAACAGTGATCATCACTTCCGGCGGTGAGCTGAGTGAAATCGCGCGCACTGCCAAAATACCGGCTTTGATTTTTACCACCAAAAATAATCCGTGCGGTTCACCGCGTATGGGTTTGGGATATTTAATAATTGGTCAAATAATTTTATTGAGTAAAATTGGATTTTTGAAAATTGGCGAAAAAGACATCAAACAAGTGATCGGTGATTTCGAAAAATATAATTTGGAATTTGGAGTGGGTAACAGCGGTGAAAATGCCGCTAAAAAAATCGCCCAAGCTTTACAAAATAAAAGCGTATGGTATGCCGGCGCGCAACATTTAAACGGCAACACGCATATCGCCGCCAACCAGATGAATGAAAACGCCAAACGTTTTGCCGGATATTTTATTATCCCGGAACTGAATCATCATTTGATGGAGGGAATGATGTATCCAAAAAGCAACCAAAAAGATCTGACATTTGTCTTGTTGGAATCAAAATTGTACAGTGAAAAAATCCAAAAACGTTTTACAGTAACCAAAAACATTCTGGACAAAAATAAAATAGAATATTTGTCATACACCGCCACCGCCCAAAATCCACTAGCCCAAACATGCGAAATTCTAGTATTAAGTAGTTATATAAGTTATTACTCTGCCCTCCTGCAAGGCCTCGATCCGACAGCAATACCGTTCGTAGATTATTTCAAACAACAATTAAAAAAGTAGTTATAAGTATTTTAGCCAAATATATATTATTTTTCGCCGCGCGAATTGTCCGAAGTAGCGAGAGCCAATCCAAGCTGTCTGCCAAACCCCCAATACGCTACAAGTCTGAGCGCAAGAAAAACAATATATATTTGGCGTAAAAAACAAGAAAAAATTATGAATCTCTCAATCATCACTGTCACCTGGAATTCCGCAAAACTAATCACCGAACAAATCGACTCCGTCAAAACCGGCTGTCAAAATATTTCGTTTGAAGAATTAGTCGTGGACAATGGTTCGACCGATGGCACCGCTGATTTGGTAGCCCAAAAATATCCCGAGGTTAGATTGATAAGAAATGAAAAAAATTTGGGTTTTGGCGCGCCCAACAATACTGCCGCCAAAATGAGCAGTGGTGAATTTTTGTTATTTTTAAATCCGGACATGCGTGTAGAAGCGGGAAGTTTGGATAAAATAGTAGAGTGGATGCGAACCCACAGTGATGTCGGTTTGGCCAGTTGTAAATTGGTAGATGAAAACGGTCAACTAAATGCCGATGCTCAGCCACGTCGTTTTCCCAAGGTGTTTGACCAACTCGCAATAATTTTAAAATTACCGCATCTTCTTCCATCAATTTTGGATAAATATATGTTTACGGATTTTGATGCGGACAAAGAACAAGAAGTGGATTCAGTGCGTGGTTCGTTTATGATAATGCGCCGTGAAGTTTTTGAAAAATTGGGCTTCGCTTTTGATTCTAGATATTTTATCTGGTTTGAAGATGTAGATACTTGTCGTGAAGTAAAAAAATTGGGCTATAAAGTAGTTCATACGCCAATAATTTCGTGTGTTGATTATATTGGACAAAGTTTTAAACAACGCACTACTCTGTGGAAACAGAAAAATTTTACCAAAAGCATGTTGCAGTATTTTCAGAAATGGGAACCGTGGTATAAATGGATGTGGATTGCAATTTTTAGACCTGTCGGTATTGCGCTGGCTTGGATAAATGATAAGTTGAGTAAATAATATGCAAAAATTATCCGTTCACTTAGTGGCTTGGAATGGTGGAAAGTATATTCCGTATTTATTTGAATCTTTGCGTAAGCAAACTTTCAAGGATTGGTTTTTGTATATTATTGACAATGACTCCAAAGATAATACCGCAGAATTGATCAAAAAAGAGTTGGCCAATTTTTCGGTGCCCTACAAAATGGTAATCAATCCCTCCAACAATGGTTTTGCCGGCGGACACAATCAAGCTTATCGTGATACTGACAGTGAATATTTTTTACTGCTCAATCAAGACATGTATTTACAACCGGACTGTTTAGAAAAAATGGTTAAATTTTTGGATGAGAATAAAAAAGTGGCCGCAGTTTCGCCACGTTTAATGCGTTGGGATTTTAAAGCGGTGGAAAAAGATTCTTTGGCGGAATTTGGGATGACTGACAGTATTGATGCGTTGGGTTTAAAAATATTTCGTAATCGCCGAGTGATTGAACAATTTACGCAACAAAATTGGGAAGAAGTGAAAAAAGATCCCCGTTTTCACGGGGATGACAGCACTATGAAAGCCTTGGAAGTATTTGGCGCTTCCGGAGCATTTCCGATGATGCGTCGAAATATCATAGAGCAGGTGGCTTTTTCCGGTGGTCAGTTTTTGGATGAATCTTACCATGCTTACAAAGAAGATGTGGATTTGTCTTATCGTTTACAGGAGGCTGGTTTTCAATCTTATATTTTATTAGACACAGTCGCTTATCACGATCGGGCTGGCGCCGGTCCAAAAGAGTTGAATGATTTTGTAGCTTCGGTTAACAAAAAACAACAATCGCCATGGGTGCAATATCATAGTTACAAAAACCATTTGAGCACACTTTACAAGAATGAATACTGGCAGAACCTGATACTTGATTTTCCTTGGGTTTTGTGGTATGAATTAAAGAAGTTTGTTTTCTTTTTATTGTTTGATCGAGCGGTTTTAAAGGGACTAAAAGAGATTTGGCAGGGGAGAGTGGATTTGAAAAACAAGCGTGAACAGATAAATAAAATGAAAAAAGTCAGTTATAAAGATTTAAGAAAATGGTGGAAATAATTTTATGAAAGATGTCAATTTGGTATTTCTAAATTTTTTATCAAAAGACGATATTTTATGCGCGCTTGATTCGGTTATCAAAGATATCGCCGGTTGTCCTTATGATATTAAAATAATTGTTGCGGATAATTCGCTAAATAAAGATGGACTAAAAGAAGCGTTGGCGGAAAAGTTTCCCGACATTCAATATTTTAGTTGTGGTGACAATGTTGGATTTGGTCGGGGTTTGAATATGGCGTTTGCGCAAATGGAAGCACGCTACTACATGACACTCAATCCTGATACGGTTATCCCGGGAAATTCGCACACTATCGAACGGATGGTCAAGTATATGGACGAGCATCCAAAGATCGGAATGATTGGTCCAAAAATTTTAAACATGGATGACACTTTGCAATATTCTTGTTATCGTTTTGATTTCCCATCCATTGCCATCAAACCTCTGAAACAAATAAATTTTGATAAAAAATACGCTTGGGTTAAAAAATATTCCGATAGATTACTGATGAAAGATTTTGATCACAATGAAACTCGCCCGGTAGATTGGGTGATGGGTTCGGTCATGATGGCGCGAAAAACCGCCACTGATCAAGTTGGGTTTTTTGACGACCGTTATTTTATGTATATGGAAGATTCAGATTGGTGTCGTCGGATGTGGGAAAAAGGCTGGCCGGTTTATTATTTGGCTGACGTGAAAATTTATCATGCTCACGCGCGCGAATCCGCCAAGGTGCCGGGGATCAAAGCGATTTTTAAAAATAAATTAGCCCGCATTCACTTTATTAGTTGGCTGAAATATATGTGGAAGTGGAAAGGTAATAATAAATATTATTCTGTTTAATATGTCTCAACCAAAAGTAGCAATAGTTTATTTATCTTTTCATTGTGAACCATATATCGACGATGTGGTTTCAGCGTTGAAAAAGATGACTTATCCAAAAGACAAAGTGGAGTTGGTGATTGTGGATAATCCTCATCCTCAACATGGATCATCGGTTCGATTCTTGGAAGATAGGGTCATGCAATTGTCGGGAAATGAATTGCCACATATCACTTTGCTGGCTCAAAGTCAAAATTTAGGTTTTGCCGGTGGCAACAATGTTGGTATACAGTGGGCGCTGGATAATGGTTTTGATTATGTATATTTTCATAATAACGATGGTTTTGTGGCGGCTAGTTTTTTGGAACCACTTTTGGAGGTAATGGAAAAGGACAAAACTGTGGGCGCGGCGCAATCGCTTTTGATGCTTTATCCGGAAACTGATTTATTGAATAGTTCCGGAAATTCTTTTCACTATTTGGGTCTGGGTTTTTGTAATAATTTGCGTGTAAAAAGAGATAGTTTGAATTTGGAAAAAGTTTTTGAAACATCTTATGCCAGTGGGGCGGCGGTATTGATGCGTGCGGATTTATTGCGTCAATATGGTTTGTGGGATAATGATTTTTTTCTGTATCATGAAGACATTGAATATTGTTTCCGTCTAAAAATTGCCGGTTATAAAATAATGGTTGCCAGTGATTCGATTTTTTATCATAAGTATTCTTTTGGTCGCAATCAAGAAAAGTTTTATTATATTGAACGCAATCGTCTAGGTGTAATGTTGATGTTTTTTAAATGGCCGACTTTGTTGTTATTTTTACCAATGGGATTGGTGTTGGAATTGGGTCTGTTATTATTCGCCGCCAAACAAGGTTGGTGGAAAGAAAAACTCAGATCTTATGCATATTGGCTGAAATTATCCAGTTGGAAATTGTGGTTAAAAAAACGCGCTTATGTCCAAAGTATTCGTAAAGTAACTGACAAAGAAATGATCAAAACATTTGTAGGAAAAGTAGAATTCAATGAAGCCAGTATAAAAAATCCTATTTTAGACAATATCGCCAACCCATTAATGAATTTTTATTGGTTGATCGTAAAGAATATTATTTTTTGGTAATTGATATGCAAAAAATCAGAAAAGCGATTTTGACCGGAGGGGGACGGGCAACCAGATTGCGCCCGGTAACCTCAACAATGAACAAACATCTGATACCACTGGCCAACAAGCCGATGATTTTTCACGCTATCGCCAAGGCGGTAGAGGCCGGTATAGAAGAAATTTTTATCAATACCAATCCAGGTGAAACAGATTTACAAAAACACATTGGTGATGGTGGGCATTGGGGAATTAAAATAAAATTTTTTGAACAAACCGGTGGTCCACAAGGAATCGCTCATGTAGTAAAAGAAGCTCAGGATTTTATTGGTGACGATCCTTTTCTTTTTTATCTATCCGACAATATTACCTTGGGTAGTCTAAAACCGATTTTTGAAGAATTTTACCAGAATAATTATGATTGTATGTTGGCCTTTGCCAAAGTACCCGATCCGGAACGTTTTGGAGTGCCAATTTTTGATGAAAGCGACAATCTGATAGATGTGGTGGAAAAACCATCGAACCCGCCAAATAATTTTGCTCAGACCGGTATTTATCTCTATGGCTCCAAAATATTTTTTGATGTATTCTCTAAAATAAATAAAAGCGCGCGTGGTGAATATGAAATTTCTGATATTCATTCCTATTTGCTAAAAAATAATTTCAAAGTCGGTCACAAAGAAATCACCGGCTGGTGGAAAGATACCGGCGCGCCAAAGGATTTGATTATCGCGAACCAACTATTGCTTGATGAAATGTTGGATGGTGAATTTAAAAATTTAGGACAAGTAGTTGATGGCGCGCAAATTAGTGGTAAAGTAAAAATAGGAGTAGGAACCACAATTGATCAAAACGTAAAAATCACCGGTCCGGTAATTGTCGGTGAAAATTGTACATTAAAAAATTGTATTATTTCACCCAATGTTACTATTGGTAGCGGTAGTATTATTGAAGGAGTAGAAATTGCGAATTCCATTATTCTTTCCAACTGCCACATGGTCTGTGACTTGAAAATAAAAGACAGTATAGTAGGTGGAAATGTCCAAATAAAGAAAAAAAATACTGACGGATTTCATCGGCTGATAGTAGGTGAGCAAACCATCATAGAGTTGTAGTTGGTTGTTTTTGTTATCTACCAATCATACCTAAAACAACACTAACAGTTTTCAAAATAATCGCAATATCCAACAATGGACCGCGATTTTTTATATAATACAAATCATATTCCAGTTTCCCCAAGTTTTCATCCAGTGTACCATAATAACCACGCTGTAGTTGTGCCCAGCCGGTCAATCCGGGTTTTATCAAATGGCGCAATGCATAAAATGGCATCAATTTGGTGAGTTGATCCACAAATTCCGGACGTTCCGGTCGTGGTCCGATTAGCCCCATTTCGTTTTTGAAGATGTTGATAAATTGAGGAATTTCATCCAAACGTGTAGCGCGTAAAAATCTCCCGACCAGGGTAATACGATTGTCTTTTTCAGAGGCATATTGTGGACCACTAGTCTCAGCACTACCATCTGCGTTCAAAACTTTCATGGTGCGGTATTTATAAATAAAAAATATTTGACCACCCCGACCAACACGAGCTTGTTTGAATAAAACCGGTCCTTTAGAATTTAATTTTATAGCTATAGCAATAAATGGAAAGGTAATTGCAAAAAATATTGCCATCAATACCGCCGCGATAAAATCTGTCAGTAAGCGGAAACGGTCGTATATTTTTTTGGATTGTTCTTGGAATTTTGTCAAAAACCAACTTTCTGAAAAAGTAAAAGGTGGTAATCGGCGATAAATGGTTTCATAAAAATCCGCCAGATCAATAATGCTAACCTGTTGAAAAACTTTTTGATACAATTCTTTTACAACGGTTTCATTTTTTTCATAATTAAAATCAAGCACAATTAAATCGGGAACGGTTTTTAACTCTGCTAAATTTTGCACGCAGGGGATATTGGTTGGGCAATTTTCCGAACTTATTACTCCGACCACTTCATAACCAATTTGCGGTGACTTTATTATTATTTCAGCAATTTTTTGTACTTCATTTGAAAATCCAACAAAGATAACCTTGGTTTTTAAAATAGTAGCGGCCACAAAACGGTTGTACAGAAAACGCCACAAAGACAACAAACCAAATCCACACAAAGCAGTCAAAGCCAGTATAGTTTTAGGGTTTATATTATTTTTTGGTGTAATATAGAAATACAAAACCCCCATCAAAGTCCAAATTATCGCGGCAAAAAATATTTTTTGGTATAAAGCAAAATTGTTTTTGGCCTTGCCTAGGTCGTAGATTCCGCTGATAAAAGCGATAACAATGGCTACAAAAAACAACCAAGAAAAATGCCCTATCAAATTGTTTATATTTGCTTTGCTTGGAACATCCAGATAACGTAAAAATACAGCCAAATAAAGGCCTAAATACAGGGTTATCAGGTCACCAATAAGAATAGTTAGTTGTTTGAGACGATACATAGAGTTAATCTTATTTTTGAAGTATATTATAATTTGGCTAAAAAATCAACCCCAGTGGTGGTTTTGGGCGTTTTTTGCAGTTGCCATTTTTTTGAGGAAATGTTATAATATAAGGGCTAAAAATTAATGTTTTTCCTTATGGAAAATCCTGTATTTGAGAAAAAAAATATATTAGTTACCGGTGGAGCCGGCTTTATCGGTTCACATTTATGTGAGCGTTTGCTCAAAGAAGCCAACGTAATTTGTGTTGATGATTTTTCGAATTCATCACCCAAAAACATCGAACATCTTTTGCAATATCCGGATTTTGAATTTATCAATTATGATGTGGACAACCCACTTGACCTGAGTAAATTTGATGAATTGGACAAATTCAAAGTCAAATTTCAGGGTATTCAAGAAATTTATCATTTGGCTTGTCCGACCAGTCCGAAAGATTTTGAAAAATTAAAAATGAAATCATTGCTATCCAACTCTTCGGCTATGATCAACACTTTGGATTTGGCAGTGAAATATCGCGCGAAATATGTCTTTGCTTCCAGTTCGGTAGTTTATGGTGATCCCCAAGACGGTGCCAAATTTTTGGAATCCCATCAAGGTATAGTAAATCACCTGACACCACGTGCGTGCTACGACGAAGGCAAAAGGTTCGCCGAAACCTGTGTGGAAACTTATCGCCAATTTTATGGTATTGACGCAAAAATCGGTCGTGTCTTTACTACTTATGGGCCACGCATGAAATTGTTTGAAGGACAGCTTATTCCGGATTTTATCATCAATGCCTTGGACGGAAAAGATTTGGTTATTTATGGAGATGAAACTATTTCTACTTCTTTGTTGTATGTCAGTGATATGGTAGATGGTTTTGTGCGTCTGATGTCCGCCGTTCCGGAAGTAAAAATAGTCAATTTAGGTGGTGATCAAGTAGTTAGCTATATGGAAGTAGCCAAAAAGATTGTTGAGCTCACCGGATCTTCCTCCAAAATAGTTTTTGAAAAACCGTTGGTATTTTTGACCAAAAAAGGTTTGCCGGATTTAACTTATGCCAAGGAAGTTTTGGGTTGGATGCCGCTGATTCGTCTGCAAGATGGTTTGCAAAAAGCAGTGGATTATACTGTAGCCAACAAAGAGGCGTTGTTATTTCATAGTAAATAATCATTACAATATCGTGATCGTTCAAGATTGAATATGATATTTATAGTTTTACCAGCTTACAATGAAGAGCAAAAAATCGGTCGCGTAATTCGCGACCTTTTTCAACATGGTTTTAATAATGTGGTAGTTGTGGACGATGGTTCTATTGATAATACTGCCAGTGAAGCCACATCGGCCGGAGCGGTTGTTTTGAGTCATACAATCAATCGTGGACAGGGTGCGGCACTACAAACCGGCAATGAATTTGTGTTGCAAAATGGAGCGGAAATCATAGTCCATTTTGATGCGGACGGTCAGTTTAATGCCAACGATATTCATACTGGTATTCAAAAGTTGACGGAAGAAAATCTGGATATAGTTTTTGGTTCTCGTTTTTTGGATTCCAGATCGAAGATCCCATTTTTTAAAAAATATTTTATTTTACCATTAAGCAGAATTATAAATAACCGGATAACAAAATTAAAATTATCCGATGTGCACAACGGTTTTAGAATAATGCACAAACGAGCGGCGGAAAAAATAAATATCAATCAGGATCAAATGGCTCATAATTCTGAAATTCCACGATTAGTGCAAGAACACCATCTAAAATATGGTGAATTACCGGTAGAGGTTTTTTATTTTGAAAGTGGGCAGGGTATGTCGGGTGGTTTTAAGATTTTGTGGGATTTATTTTTAGCTAAAATTAATAAATAATATGATGATTATTCAAATTATTTTAGTGGTATTTTTTCTCTTTGTTTTATTCAAAGTTTTGGGTAGATTTCGATCCGGAGAGTTGAAGGGCAAAGAAACAATCGGTTGGATAATTTTTTGGATTTTGGCCATTGTGGTAGTAATTAGCCCCAACTCTACCACTGTTTTGGCGAAACTTTTGGGGGTTGGTAGGGGAGTTGACGCCGTAATATATTTGGCGATTGCTTTGTTGTTTTTCTTAATATTTAAAATTTTTATACGTTTGGAAAAAATTGACCACCAAATAACCAAAATAGTCAGGCAGGACACTCTTAATCAAGCAAAAAAATATGAAAGTACTCCACGTCATTCCTAGCGCGTTTGATTATTTTGAAGATATCCATTCCGAGGCTTTTAAAATTCTAGAAGCCGAAGGAGATTTTGGGGTAGAAGCAGACGCGATTACCATCGAATATGGCGGTGTTACCAAAAAAGACATCTTTGAAGTAAAAAAAATCGCCCCTTCCAAAAAATATTCCGGCCAAGAATCTTTTGAAGAAAATATCTCAACTTGGGATTATTACGATATAATAAATTTGCACTGCCCTTTTTTTGGTGAAGTTGGAAGAATTTTGCAGTGGTTAAAAAATCATCCGGAAAAATTTTTAATAATTACTTATCACCACGATTTTTACAGCCCGGATTTTTTTGGATATCTAATAAAATTGTATAATTATTATTATCTGCCAAAATTATTTAATGTAGCGCAATTCGTTACTTTTTTTGCTGATCGGCATGATCAATCGCGAATTGGTATAAAAATGCTCAAGAACAACAAAAAAGCGATAGTTTTGGGAATGCCACATGAGGGTGAAGATATTCACAAGGTTAGTATTGTCGAAGACTTAGTTATGGTTTATAATAGTTTAGCAGTAAAATAATGTTAATTAATCACTAATTCACTTTTATATGGAACAAAAGAAATCTTTTTTTGCCAGTTTGGATTCAAAGAGCGCTTTGATAGTCGGTTTGGTTACCGGCATCTTAGTTCTCTGTACCATTGGTTTTTTGGTAATGTTGGGTCTATATTTAAAAGGAGGCAACAAATCTGATACTTCCGACAAAGTTACTCCAGTTGCGAATGTCAATCAAGGGGATCAGGCAACAGCACCGGTAGCAGTCACCAAATCCGATCGTCCAAAAGTAGAGTTGTTTGTTATGGCCTATTGTCCTTATGGTTTGCAGATGGAAAAAGCTTATTTACCAGCTTGGAATTTGCTTAAAAATAAGGCCGACATGGATATCAAATTTGTTTCATACGCTATGCATGGTTTGAAAGAGTTGGAAGAAAATACCAGACAATATTGTATTCAACAAAATCAACCGGCCAAAATCATTACTTACCTCCAATGTTTTACCGGTAAAGATGACTACAAGAGTTGTTTGTCTCAGGCTGGAATTTCTGAAGGTAGTTTGAGTTCTTGTATTAATGCCACCAATGCTAAGTATAAGACACTGGATAAATTTAAAGACCAAACCACATGGTTGTCCGGTCGCTATCCTGTTTATCCGGTGCAAGAAGATCTAAATACCAAATATGACGTGCAAGGTTCACCGTCATTGGTTATAAACGGCGCCCTGGCAGAAGGTGTGGGTCGTACGGCCGATGCAGTGAAACAAGCAATTTGTGCGGCATTTAATAACCCTCCAGCTGAATGTGGTACAACTTTGGCGAGTGCGGCTTATGGAGCAGGATTCGGTTATGACGCCAGTGGAGACCCATCAGCCGCGGCCGCTTGTGGTAACTAGGGTAGAAATGTGGTATAATATACCTGTTTTACATTAATTGTTATTTTATGGGTAATTTTAAAAGAGGACTTATTTTGGGAGGAGCATTGGGCGCATTTTTAACATGGCTCAACGTTACTCCACAAGGCAAGGAAATGCGTACTAAAATTTTACAGCATTTGGATCCTTTATATAATGAATTAAAAGCCAGCATAAAACAACTGGAAGGTCCAACTCAGGAAATGTGGGATGCGTTGGTGGAACGAGCGGTAGAGGAATATACCAACAAAAAAGAATTAGCTGAAGATGTCAAAAACAATCTTATCAAACAGCTAAAAAAGAAATGGATAGAATTGGCAAAGGAATTAAAAAAATCATAAAAATAAAAAAGCGTTCTGATTAATTCAGAACGCTTTTTTTGATGTCGTGAATTGTCATTTGTAGTTCGCGGTTGCCATTCCATTTGTTTACTTCCACGCAAAACGCAATATCTATTTTTTCTCCCGGATGAAGATTGTTTTTCCAATCATCCGGATGTTTGGTTGTGTCGCCCAATCCAAAACCAATGGTTTTTCTTATGACTTGAGAATTGTGTTTGAGTTTCATACGCAAATGTTTTCCATCTTGTCCTACCGGATCAATATTTATTATTGTCAAACCATAGGCGGCATAAATCGGTTCTTCATTGTTCATGCCAAACGGTTCAAATTTTTGTAGCAGATCATACATATCCCAGTCGATTTCATCAAGGTCAACTTCGGAATCAATATTTACCTGCGGAACCAGTTCAACCCCTTTGGTTTCTGCGACTACTTTTTCGTTTAAGAATTTTTTAAATTCTTCCAGCGCCGACTTGGATTTTAAAGTGAAACCACAGGCTTGTGGATGACCTCCAAATTTATCAAAAAATTCCGGTCGTTCTTGCATGGCGGCGATGAGATTAAATTCGGAAATACTTCGGCCGGAACCGACTATTTCTCCATCACTGCTTTTACCCATCGCAAGCGCGGGTTTATAAAATATATCTTTGAGGCGACCCGATACCAAACCCAATACTCCAGTCGGCCAATCTTCGCTAAAAGCAAAAAGAGCCGAATTTTTTTCTTGTTCAGTTTCTTTGATTTGTTGGATGGCTTGATTTACTAATCCCTCGGTCAATTTTTGGCGATCAAGATTGTTTTGGTTTAATTGTTCAGCCAAATTTTCCGCTTCACGCTCATCTGTTGCCATCAGTAATGCATAAGCGCTATTGGCGTGATCCATGCGTCCGGCGGCGTTGAGGCGGGGGACGATCTGGTATCCAACTGTGTGTGCCTCGATCACCCCTCGTTTTGGCTGATCGTTTTCATCCATTATACCAGCCACAAACATTAATTTTTTTAATCCCAAATTGTGAGTTTTGTTTAACACTGTCAATCCATAGCGAGTCAGTGTGCGTGATTCGCCAATCAATGGAACCATGTCACCGATGGAAGCGATGGCTACCAAATCCAGCAACCATTTTTCAAACGCTTCATGTGATTGACCGTCAAGCAAGGTGGAGTTTGTTGCTTGATGTTTTTTTAATAATGCTTGTACCAGTTTAAAAGCTACTGCTCCGCCACACAAACCTTTGTCGGGATATGTTTCGTTGGGCATCTTGGGATGAATGATAGCATCGGCCGGAGGAATATTGGCGGGCACAGAATGGTGGTCAGTGATGATTATCATCATACCAAGTTCTTTGACCATTTGGACTTCCGGAGTATTGCTCACACCACAATCACAGGTGATTATCAGATCGGTATTTTTTTTCTTTAAATCTTTGACAGTATTAAAATTTAACCCGTAGCCATCGGTTTCTCGATGTGGCAAAAATACTGAAACATGTTGCGCGCCGATTTTTTGTAGACAACTGACAATAATCGCGGCCGCACACACACCGTCCGCATCATAATCACCATGTACGACAATATTTTTTTGTTGTTTGACATGTGACAAAATAATCTCTACCGCTTTTTCCATATCATCAAACAAAAACGGATCATGAATATCCTCAGAATAATCCGGATTTAAAAATTCGTCGATTTTTTCTTGAGTTTTGATATTTCGATTATACAACAAGCGCGCTACTATTGGTGGTAGCTCGGGATGAGAATTGAGAAATTCATTTGGTACAGCAGGGGAGATAATCCACTTTTTTGGCATATTATTTTTTGAAATTTTTTAAAGTAATACCGGCGAAATCCCAATACGAGTCAGCCAAAAAAAGTGTAAAAGCAAAGAATAGGGCATTGAGCGACCAGTAATCTTTGGCAGGAATCGGCGTGTTGTATGTAGCAAATAAAGAAATGCCAAGCAATATCCAATACACCAAAGATTTGGTGGTAAGACTGCGGCGGTCAGCGATAGTTATTTGATTGCGAATTTTAAAGACATATATAATATAAAAAAATAACAACGGGCCGGCCACAAACCATTCGTATCGATGAGGGTCAACACCGAAATATTGTAAACCATAAAAATAAGACCACATAATCAGGATCAAAGCAAAAAAAAGAAAAATAATATCCAGTTGATATTTACGTAAAATTCTCATGAGATTAAATTATTGGAAAATAGGCATGATGGTGAAAAATACCATCGCGATAATTCCGACGATCGCAATCACCGTCCAAAGTTGTTTAAAAGTTTTGTGTTTCATATATTTTTGTGTCGTTTATTAAATTATCTTTTCAACACCGCCAAATAAGCCTCCGACGGTATATTTACTTTACTATGCGCCATCATGCGTTTCTTGCCTTTTTTCTGTTTTTCCAAAAGTTTCATTTTGCGCGTCACATCACCACCGTAGAGTTTGGCGATTACATCTTTGCGCAACGCCCCTAGTCTTTCTGAGGCGATTATTTTTCCACCAATGGCGGCTTGAATTTTTAATTCAAATTGTTGGCGGGGGAGTGAATCTTTTAATGATTCGCAGATTTTTTTACCAATATGAAAAGCATCATCACGCCAGACCAAAGTAGCCAGCGCTTCGACCGGTTCTTCGGCTACCAAAATATCTATTTTGACAACGTCGGTTTTTTCGTAGCCAATCAATTCATAATTCATCGAACCATATCCGGAAGTGACTGTTTTTAATTTATCATAAAAATCGGTGATAAGCGCGGCGAGTGGAATTTGGTAATGCAAAAGCGCGCGCTGATCGGCACCGGTAGAAAGATATTCGGTGTTGATATATCGTCCACGGCGTTCAGATATCAAAGACATCACATTGCCGACATATTCTTTTGGAGTAATAATGTCGAGTGTCATCCATGGTTCCATAATAGAGGTCAGATGATTTGGATCAGGCATTTCTTGAGGGCTGTGAATGGTCAGAGCAACGCCGTTGGTTTTTTCTATTTTGTAGGCTACACTCGGGACAGTAATCACCACTTCCAAATTAAATTCACGTTTGAGTCGTTCTTGAAAAATATCTAAATGTAATAATCCCAAAAATCCGCAACGAAAACCAAAACCCAAAGCTTGAGAATGTTCCGGCTCATAAATCAAAGCTGAGTCGCTCAATTTTAATCTATCGATAGCGTCGCGCAGTTCTTCATATCCATCACCCTCGCTTGGAAAAATTCCAGCATAAACCATCGGTTTTACTTCTTTGTAACCCGGCAATGGATCTTTGGCGACACCGGTTTTTTCAGAATTGAGTGTAGTAATAGTATCACCAACTCGGCAGTCACGTACTTCTTTTAGACCGGTCACAATATATCCGATCTCACCATTTTTCAAAATTACATCAGGCTGAAATTTCGGGGTGTAATATCCCAACTCCAATACTTCGGCCGGAGTTTGAGTAGTTACTAAATATATTTTGTCACTTTTTTTAATCTCCCCATCAACAATTCGAACCGAAGCAACTACTCCTTTGAATTCATTGTAGGAAGAATCAAAAATTAAAGCACGGGGTGGTTTGTTGTTTAAATCAGTCGGTGGGGGTATTTTTTTTACGATCGTTTCCAAAATATCTTCTACCCCTTGTCCGGTTTTTCCAGAAGCCAAAATAATATCTTCCGATTCACAACCCAAAAGATGAATAATTTCCGCAGTAGTTTTTTCAATATTGGCGGCCGGAGAATCTATTTTGTTTATAACTGGAATAATTTGCAAATTTTGTTCAATTGCCAAATATAGGTTGCCGATAGTTTGCGCCTGCACCCCTTGAGTGGCATCCACCAGCAATATCGCGCCTTCAACGGCCGCTAGTGATCGGGAAACTTCATAGTTGAAATCCACGTGTCCGGGAGTGTCGATTAAATTTAAAATATATTCTTTGTAATTCATTCGCACTGGCGTCAGTTTGATGGTGATGCCACGTTCACGTTCCAAGTCCATAGAATCCAGCAATTGATTTTTCATGTCACGTTTGGATACTGTGCCGGTGAATTCCAAAAAACGATCCGCCAGAGTGGATTTACCGTGATCAATATGAGCAATAATGCAGAAATTTCGCAAGTGGTCATTCATATATTAAAATTATCGTAGCCCGCTATATTGTTTTCGCTTTTTTCAGCCGCGAGGCTGAAAGGATGAGCCTCGGCTCATAACCCGCTCAAATCAATAAAGCGGGCTACTCGTATAAACTTAATCCTTATTTTCAATTATTTCAGTGGCATTAATATTGCGTAATTTGAGCCAGCGTTTGGCAAAACTGTCTTTGAGTTGCATGAATTCCGGTACCCTTAATATATAGCACAAGGAAAAATAAACAACAATACCGGTTACACCGGCAATAGCGCCCTGTCCGAAAATTCCCCAGAAAAATTGTTGGTTTAATAATTTGGCTAATGGATATTTTAGAGCTTGAACTATTATTCCCATCACAATACTCGCCAATGCTATTTTGTAAATCAAAGATAGAATTTCCGATTCGTTCAAAGTTTTTGTTTCTGACCTCAAACTTATCCATAATAAAATCAAATTGATTGTAACTCCAATTGAACACGCCAATGCCAAACCGGCCGCCCCCAACGGTTTCATTAAAATCAAAGCGGCGATAATACTAATTAATTCTGAAATTATTCCAATTACAAATGGGGTTTTGGTATTGGAAAGCGCGAAAAAGGCTCGTGATAATACCGGGATCAAAGCCTGAGCGACTAGACCTAATGAAAAAAAAGCCAGAGCATCAGCGGTGTTGATAGTTGCGTTCCAATCAAACTGACCACTACCCAAAATTACTCGGACAATTTGTGCTCGTAGTAATAAAATCAGTACGGCTGCCGGCACAATTAAAAATAATATTTGTCGAATAACACCGGATAGGTGATTGGTGAATTGTTGCATATCGTTTTCGGCGGCCGCTGAAGATAGCAATGGAAAAATTGCTAGTGCAAACGGGATAGCCAAAACTCCAACCGGTACAGCTTGTAAATTGTTAGCATAGTTGTAAACAGCAATACTGCCTACCGGTAAAAAAGAGGCCAGCATGGTAACTACGACCTGATTCAGTTGGGTAATCGCCAATCCCAAAGTGCGAGGTATCATCAATTTGACAACTGTGCCGGTATCTTTATCTTTGGTGTCAAAACTAAAATGAAAACGCCAGCCGACATGCCAAGTTCCGTATATTTGTATAATACAATGCACGACAGCTCCCAACACCACTCCCCAAGCCAAACCATTTTCTCCCAAAAGTCTTACCAATACTGTCGCTCCAAAGATAATTCCGAAATTATAAAAAATTGGAGCAATAGCATACAAGACAAAACGACGCAGTGATTGCAACACCCCACCCATAATCATGGAAATACCCAAAAAAATTGGCGATAAAAACATGATGCGAGTAAAAGAAATGACGCGCGTCAAATTTTCACCATGAAATCCGGGGGCAATAATTTTGTTTAAAACCGGGGCAAAAATAACACCGAGTGAACATAATACTATCAAGGATAACCCCAAAATATTTAGAAGATTGTTGGTGAGGTGCCAAGCGCGTTTGTTGTTATCTTTTTCACTGAGAAGTCTGGTGAAGGTGGGGATGAAGCCGGCGGTGAGTGCGCCTACAATCAATAGGCTATAAATCAGATCAGGAATTTTAAAAGCGGCGTAATAAGTATCCATCACTGGACCGGCACCATAGTAGTGAGCCAAAACTCGATCACGAATGATTCCGACCAAACGAGACAACAAAGTAGCGCCAGATAAAATAATGGCCGCTCCGGTGATGGTTTTGGATTGAGAGTTTAAAATTTTTAACATTATTGTTTGGGTAAATTTATGGTCAAAATCATATAATCAGTACCGGATTTTTTTTCATCATTGACTTGGGCAAGCACCGATCCGTCCAAACCGTCTTCACGACTAAATGAAAATTGTTGAATTGTTTTCCCTTCAGACTCGATATCAATTTTAAAATTCTTCTTTTTTAATTCTTTTTTATAATAAGCGATAACAAAACTCGGATCAGCGTTTATATTTTGCCATTCAATTTGGATGCTATCGCGGTAGTTGTTGTTTGGTGTAGAAATAGTTTTCCAAATATTTTGTAGAGAACCGCCATTGGTGGAATTGTCGGAATTGTAAAACACCGGTGAGAGTACCAATTTCGGTAAGATGGTGGCTATGCTCAAACCGCGTTCTTTGTAACGAGCTGAAATGACTGTGATATTTTCGATATTATCTTTATCGTAAACTGGAATATCTGCCGGAAAATTGTTTGGAATAGCATTGCTGTTTTTTGGACCGGGGCCAACATAAAAACGAATACCGATAATTGCCGCTACTGCCAGAATTACCAAAAACAAGCAACTGGTAAAACAGGCTCCTTTCCATGATCTTTTTTTGGTTAGTTCTTCGATTGGTGGTTCTACTATCTCAATATTTTCCAAATTACGGCGCATAATTGCTGGTTTTTAAAGTGGTTTTTTAGCCATTTTTTCAATCCGATACTTGAAAATATTTTATCACAAAATCATAAGCTTGTATATAGTTTTGTAATGGGGTAAAATAATACTATCTAAAACTTAGTTATTTTTATGAAAATCCGTTTTTTTGGCGCGGCAGGCGAGGTTACAGGTTCTTGCAGTCTAGTTGAAAGTGGGAATAAAAAAATCTTAGTGGATTGTGGCATGTTTCAGGGTAGTGATTTTAATGAGGGTAAAAATCATGATCCGTTGGCTTTTGATGCCAAAGAGCTGTCTGCGGTATTAGTGACTCACGCCCATTTGGATCACACCGGCCGTTTGCCTGTGTTGATCAAAAATGGTTACTCCGGATTTTTTTACGCCACTCCGGCCACTATTGAATTGACTGAGCTTATTTTGCGTGACGCCCATTCGATCATGGAATATAACCACCGAAAATTCGGCAGTCCGATTTTATATGAAGAACAAGATATTGCCGGAGTGATGAGCCAGTTCAAATCGTTGGATTATTATGACGAATTGGATTTGTTTCAGGACAAAACTGTTAAAATAAAATTTTACGAAGCCGGGCACATCTTTGGATCGGTATTTGTGGAATTGCAGGCGGAAAATAAAAAAGTTATTTTTTCCGGAGATATTGGTAATATCAATGTGCCGATTTTGCGTGATACCGACAAACTTCCCGAAGATGTAGATTTGGTAGTATGTGAATCTACCTATGGCGATAGGCGTCACGAATCGGATCAAGCGAGACGTGAAATTTTGGAAGAAATGGTTTTGCAAGCGATGCAACGTGGTGGGGTGATGATGATCCCGTCATTTTCTTTGGAACGTACACAGGAGTTACTTTATGATTTGAATGATTTAATAGATCATAAACACAAATTACCCCGCGTGCCGATTTTTTTGGATAGCCCTCTGGCGATTGGTGCTACCAAAGTTTATCGTAAATTTACCAAATATTACGATGAAGAAGCATATAAATGGCTGAAATCCGGAGACGATCTTTTTACCTTTGCCGGTTTGACCGAAACTGAAAACAAAGCCGAATCCATGAAAATCAACAATACTCGCCCCCCAAAAATAATTATTGCCGGAGCGGGGATGATGAATGGTGGAAGAATTTTGCACCACGCATTACGTTATTTGTCCGATGACAAAAGTACACTGTTGATCATTGGTTATCAGGCGCAGGGGACATTGGGAAGAAAAATTTTGGACGGGCATAGTCCGGTAGATGTGATGGGAGAGAGTGTGGCTGTACATTGCAAAGTAAAAGCGATTGGAGCATTTTCCGCGCATGGAGATAGAGATAAACTCACTGTTTGGCTTGGCAGTTCGGCCAAAAGGCCAAAGAAAATTATTTTAAACCATGGTGAACCGGAAGCATCTGGCAGTTTGGTCAAACACCTAAAAGATGTATATGGACTGGATGTGGATACTGCAAAAATAAATAACGAAGTAATAATTTAAAAATTTTATTCATTAATTTAAAATCTATATGCAAAATTTTATGGGTTACGGAGTCGGTAGTTTTTTTGGTTTCTTTGGTATATTTTTTGTCGCGTTTTTTGTTTGGCTATTTTATTGGAAAGGCAGAGCCTTGTGGTTGGCGGCCAGAAAGGGAAATGTGGCTTGGTTTGTGGTTTTATTATTGGTAAACACAGTTGGTATTTTGGAAATATTATATATTTATATTTTCAGCAAAAAAAGTTGTTGCGGTGGCGAATGTGTCTGCAGTTGTAAAGGTGACAAAAAATGTGAGGAAAAATGTTGTGAAGAAGGGAAGTGCGAGGACAAAGTGGAAGATTCTTGTGGGTGCGGGCATGAACATAAATAACAATATTGATTTATATGGAGGAAGTTATCAAAAAACTCAAAGAACACGACGTTAGTTTTGTGGAAGTCAACAAACGTTTTGATGATCAAGAAGATCAGCTGGGTCTTATAGCTCGTACAGTGGCTGATCATACCGAGCATCTGGATAGAATTAAAGAAAGTTTGGATGTCACCAAGGAAGATGTCTCAAAAATCATAGATATTATGGCTACCAAAGATGATATTTCAAAAATGATGGACATTATGGTTAACAAGGAAGATATCTCAAAAATCATGAATACTTTGGATGCGTTTGTTGGTATGTATAAGAAAAAAGATGAAGAAACACTGGTCAATGCTCACAATGTAAGAAAACTTGACGATAGAGTCGTAGTGTTAGAAAATGATTTCATACAAATAAGACCAATTTTAGGTTTGAGTTAATTGCCATATCAAAAACCACACTTAGTTAGTGTGGTTTTTTTGTTTTTAATTTTTATCAGATTTATGTTTATCTTTTTTAAACTTCATATTTTAAAACTCACTTTTTCTCTGTTTCATTTGTTTCAAAAAAATATCTTTTGCCACTTTCGTATAGAAAATATTATCACTCATTCTAAAATTATAAAGCTTTTCAGGTGTAGAATTGTAGGCTTTTACGTCACTATAAAATTGTTCTTTGAAAGCATCGGAAAGTTGGTCGGCATCAATCAATATTTGCTTACTTAATTTTCTTGGCTTACTAAATTTATGCGCTTGAACAATTTCGATTATTTCATTGATTTGAGAAATTTTATAATTTACCGACCAAAGAACTTCCTTGATAATTTCTGGAGCCAATTCAATATGAAGTTTCATGCCATGAAGCTTATCAGCTTTGTTTGTGGTGCATTGATATTTTTTTGGAACATTTGCCCAGCCTACATCATGGAGTATGGCAGCCGGTATCAAGATATCCGGATCGCTTTTTTCCTTCTTGAGAATCATTTCCATAGCTTTAACAACCCCCTTAGTATGAATGATAAAGTTTTTGTTAATGCCTTTCTTTAAATATGGTAGGGCTGACTCCCAAACATTTTGATATTTTTTCATAGGGGGATTTGAGTCTGTTTAAAATAGATTCTGGATTTTATTCAGTGTGTCTCTAGAGTTTTGCTCTTCCTCATAGCTGGATAATTTGGGCAATTAAGCATTTGACAAAAAAAGTTATGGTGCCATCTTCTCCAGTATATTGTGTGTGTATGACAAGGTTCATTTATTATAGGTTCGCCAATAGGTAATTTATGAGGCAAGTAGTGAAGTGGGCAACATCCATTATTTTTTAACAGAACCTTGTCTTTTATTTCCATGAATAATAAATGTTTAGACATAAATTTATTGTTATTTCGCCGAATGCGCCGCGGGTATGCATCGTTTTAATGCTGTATACACGCTGTTAGGCAATGTACTGGAAACCGACTCTTAAAATAATTCTCGTAATTTATTGTCCCGCCTTAAGCTCGGCTTCAAAAAATCTACCGATTTTAGGTAAATGTTCCTTAAGTTGCGTAGTTAGTCCATTTTCAGACATAGAATCCCAATCATAATCAGCGCAAGGCATAAGATCGGTTTCAGAAGCGCCGAGTGAATGGTTAGCTTTTTTTAAAAAATCTATCCTTTGTTCTTTACTAAGCCCGTTCCAAAAACTTCTTGTTTCGGCTTCTGAAAACGGTGTTGGATAATCTTTTCGTTCCATATTTTAAGTTAGTTGAATAAATAAATTACGATAATTATTTTAAGTCTTATTCGAGAGGTTTCCAGTATGTTGCCTAACGTATGCGCATCATGCGAAGTTCTGTTGAGCGAAGCGAATCAGAATTTGGGTGGAGCGTAGCGTAACCGCATATGCGCTGTTGTACGAAGTTGTGAGGCAACCGCCCCGGTATTACTCTGTTCTATCCAAAATAATCCTTTGCGTGAAACCTCCACGTTCTTCCGCTTTTTTCTGGCGAACTTCCTCTAAAGTTTGTAAGTCCACACCTTTCAGAGCGCAAATTGCATGCAAGACCTCTAAAATATCGGCGGCCTCTTCTACACTTGGATTTTCTAAAAATTCGCCGGCCTCTTCGTGCAATTTGCGCGTCAAAGCTTCCTCGAACTCTTTATCTTCGGCAATACGAGTAAACGGCTCCTTACCATCTTTTTTTATAATATCGGGGATATTATCCCGAACTAGTTTATCGAACTTCATAAGAAAAAAGCGGAATTAAAATTTATTAGGTTGCCTCACAATTTCGCACAACGTTCGCGTGTATCTGAAGTTTCGCACACATCCTTAAATTTTTCAATAAGTGTGTGCGAAATTTGAGTGAGGCAGATTTGGCATCCCTTTAAAATTTAATGAGCCAAATCTGTTGAACCAGATACACGCTGTTAGGCGATGTACGATTTTTATTAATCGTTGCGACTCGAAATGCCGCCGATTATCAACCCAACTATACCAAAGCCCCAAATTATGAAATAGAAAGCTGGGAACACCCCCTCGACAATCCAAAATACTATCGGAAATATAACTAAGCCAGGACTTAAAACGAAAGCGAGTATTGTACCGAGTAAACCCAACCATTTACTCATGGCCAGGAGCCAAAAAATAAACATTAGGATTCCTGCTCCGATCCACATTAGGTAGCCGATTATTTTGCCGATTGTTCTCATAGTGATTTTGTCAATGATTAAGAAAACAGCATTTTTAAATCTTGGCCTGAATATTTGAAAACTACTGTTATTAAAATAAATAAGACAAAGAATAATGCCAACGCCACTATTAAGCCAAGGATAATTTTGTAGATAATCGGCATTAAAACAAAAATTTTTTCAATTATTTTTTTATACCAACTCCAGTCAAATCGCTGTTTTTTAAAAATTTTACTACTAATCCAACAAATCAATAGCCACCAGAGAAAAGATACAAATGCGTAATATATTATTGTTTCGAAAATAGCGACGATGCCACCACCGTACTCAGATAATCTATATGGTAAGTTAGTCACATACAAAATAAAAAGAATAATTGTGGCTATGGGGTGTCTTGAAAATTTTTGTTTTAATGTTTCCTTCGAGAACTTTGATGCTACCCAAATAACTAATAACCATTGTAGAAAGTAAATTATCGGTATGCCGATTGCCCAAAACCAAATATTCAGGGCAAAATTTTTTACAAATAAATTTTTATCGGCAAAATAAGATACAAAAATCATTGTAAGTTGATTGAGGAGCAGGAAGCCAAACGTGAAAGTAATAACTTGATATTTTTTTACTCGCTTCAATAACCAATTTTGTTTTGGCTCATGGCCGATTTGGATTTCGTTTTCCATAACGCTAGTGGTTAAGGGGGGGGGTGTTTCCAGTTTTTTAATAAAAATCGTATGTCGCCTAACTACTGATAAACCAACTTGCTAAAAATTTGACTAAAACAAAACAAAATAGTTTCAATAATTTTTATTCACAAGGTGGTTATGATTACCGTCTATTATACACACTACCCAAACAAAAATCAACCAAAAATGGAAGCGCGCCGGTCCTTGAAGGATCCGGCGCGCATATAGGCGGGAGGGCGCGGCGACGCCAATCAATGCGTCGTCATCGCACCTAATCACAATAGTCGTCGTAGGGCAGATCAGGGATCATGTCAATGACCATCCCGCTCGCCTTTCGGCAGAGCTTCGTGGCTTTGTCGCTGATCGCCTTCGCCGCGTCCTGGACGCCTAGGCTAAAGACGCCGGCCGCGACAATCGGAGCGACCACCGTGGTGGCAGCCACTGCTACGACATGAATGGCCATGTCTTCGATTGGTCTAGCAAAGAAGCGCGCGTTGGTCATCTAGTGTCCCTCCGTTGGCGAGAAAAATCGCCGAAAGAACAGTGAAATGATTTTACCTTGTTCTGTGTTTTAAAGTCAATACAAAATAGTTATCCACACATATTTTTTTATGTGGTTTTTTTGTTGTGTCTTAGCCAAGATTAAAATGGTATAAAGTGTTGACCAATGTTTCAAAGTGGTATAAAATGGAATGTAGTGGAGGAAAGTGGTGAATTTACAAATTATGTTTATCGGTGAATACGCGCACAACTTAGACGATAAGGGACGTTTGGCTATTCCAGTCAAGTTTCGTCGTGATTTGTCCAAGGGTGCGGTAGTCACACGCGGATTAGACAACTGTTTATTCCTCTACACCAAAACCGAATGGGAAAAATTGGCCGAAAAATTGGCCACTCTACCGTTTAGTCAATCCAACAGTCGTGCTTTTTCTCGTTTGATGTTGGCTGGTGCGATGGAAGTGGAAATCGACAAGCAAGGACGCGTAGTTTTACCGGAATATTTACGAGAGTTTGCCGGTTTAAAGAAAAATGTTGTTTTGGCTGGTTTGTATAATCGCGCGGAAATTTGGGATGAAGCCAAATGGAAAGCTTACAAGACAACCACTGAAACCAACAGTAATGAAATCGCTGAAAAGATGGCCGAGCTGGGAGTTTAAGAAATTAAAAAAATAATATGTCTAGGCATGTACCGGTTTTGTTAAGGGAGGTAGTGGATTCTTTACAACTAAAAGCAGGCGCGAAAGTGATCGATTGTACTTTGGGTGATGCAGGGCACAGCGAAGTGATTTTGGAAAAAATCGGTCCAAAAGGAAAATTACTGGGCATTGATGCTGATCCGGAATCACTATTTAGAGCCAAAAGAAATTTATATAATTTTGGTAGTCAGGTAATTTTTGTTCGAGACAACTTTGTAAATTTAAAAGAAATAATCAAAGCAAATAATTTTGAAAATGCCGATGCAATTTTGATAGATTTGGGATGGTCAACACCACAGTTCAAAGAACGTAGTCGGGGATTCAGTTTTGAAGGCGATGAACCGCTAGATATGCGCTACAACGGTGTGTCGGGTGAGAGTGCGGCGGATGTTATCAACCAATACAGTGAAGCCGAATTAGAAAAAATATTGCGTTTTTATGGGGAGGAAAAATTAAGTCGAGAAATTGCCAAAGAAATTGTTGGATCACGAGCGGTAAATAAAATTGAACATACCGCGCCATTGGTAGAAATTATTTTGGGAGTTTATCGTCGTAAATTAAAAACTGAAAAAGAAATTCCTTGGGTTGGTGGTATTCATCCGGCGACCAAAGTGTTTCAAGCGTTACGCATCGCGGTCAATTCAGAATTGGAAGTGATACGACAGGTTTTACCGCAAGCAATCGAAAGTTTATCTGTTGGCGGACGTTTGGCAGTGATCACCTTTCATTCTTTGGAAGATAGAATAGTAAAACAATTTTTTGTAAAAAATCAAAATAAAACATTAAAAATTATTAACAAAAAACCCATTATAGCTAGCGAGGAAGAAGTCGAAAACAATCCTAGCAGTCGTAGTGCCAAATTAAGAATAATTGAAAAACTTTAAATTTTATATGTCATATAAACGTCAATTTCAGGCCCACTATCACAATTTTATTTCTGCCTTGTGTACTATTACTGTGCCGGAGTGGGTTAGTGGCAAAGCCATGCGTGCTAGTTTGCTAGGAGTGGTGGTAATCATGTCGGTGGCCTATATGGTTCGAGTAAATTCAGCGGCTACTTGTGGTTATGAAGCTCATGCATTGGAAAACCAGATTAGTGAAATGAACGCGGATTTGCAGGGTTTGCAGATCAAAATCGCTGATGCCGGTTCAATGAATAATATTGAAAAACGTTTACAAGGTATGAATTTGGTGGCCGTTGAAGATTTTCAACGTTACAATCCTACCAATGGGGCAGTGGCCATGGCAAAATAGTTTTCTGTATAGTTTAAAATCCGCCGATAGGTGGATTTTTTATTTTTAATATTTTGTGGTATAATAATCTCATATAAAATATTTATGTGGTTATTGGTTTTTCAACGTATTTTATTTGATGCGATCGTGGATATCTTTTATTTTCCGCTTTGGTGGTATACCGGCGGAGTTTTGCATTCTCTAAAATGGTGCACTACTTTCTTTTTGGAAGGCAATCAAAATTTATCCCCCGGGTTGTGGTTGAAAAATTTATTTGTACCGATGTATGGACAATATGATTGGCAAGGACGAATCATCAGTGTTTTGATGCGATTTGTGCAGTTTTGCGCGCGATCCATCGGATTGTTGATTTGGCTGGTGGTGTGTGTGGTGTTATTTATTGTTTGGTTATTGTTGCCAATTATAGTGGTGGGTGGTTTTATTATGTCGTTTTCAAAATAGTATGTTATTTGAGAAATCCGAATCCGTATCTCTGTTATCTTGTCCGGTTTGTAAAGCGACCGGTTTTGTTGGTTTTTCCAAATGTAAAGAATGTCGCGGTATGTCTGCCGGTCATTTTGTGCGTGGGCATTGGTTGTTTTGGTTTTATCCACTTACTCGTTACCATTTGAATTTGGCCAAAGCACATCGTATTTTTAATAAAGTTCGTTTTTTTACCCTCATACTTTTATGGCTCAATGCTTGGGGGTGGGGGATTTATTTTACTTTACGCAAAGGAATTGTTTTTAACCCCGCTTTGTTGATAAACAATTTAAAAGACACAGAAGGTGTTTTGTTTTGTGTTGGGGCGGTAATCCTGTTGTATTTGTGGTATCGGGCGATAGTCGAAAGAATCAAAAAAGACAATGTCGAACGTTATCATTACAATCAGTATGGAAATAAAGAAAGTGCTGAAGAAAAAATCGATGTAGTGGATTGGCAACAGGCCAAAAAAATAAAATCAAAGAAAAAAATAAATATTTCTGATACTTTTACCGATGAGGCGTTGTCGGTTTTGGGCGAGGCTTATTTTGTGGCAGATAAAAGTGGTCATGGTAGTGCTACGCCTGAACACCTTTTTTATGCATTGCTTTCTTCCAATCGCATTTCCAATATTTTTACTCGTTTAGCTCTGCCGGCCAGTTCATTGCAAAAAACTTTGGCCAATGTTTTGGGGGCTGAGCCATCTTTTGACAAGAAACGTGATAAATTTACAATGCCATTGATTTCACCTGAATTTCAGCAAGTATTATTCAATGCCTACGAAGAAGCGTATAGCGCCCATCAAGAATATGTTAGTGTTACTGAATTGTTGTTGTCTACTATTAAACAGTCAGAAAAATTACAAGAAATTTTATTTGATTTAGCGGTTGACAAACAAAAATTATTAAACGTGGTGGAGTGGGCGAGAATACGAGAGAGATTGTATCGTCAATATATGAAATTTCGCAAAGCCGCCGTTGGACGTTCAAAAATCGGTATGGACAAAGCGATGACAGCGGTACAGACTCCGTTTTTAAATAATTTTAGTGACGACCTGACAATCTCGGCGCAGTTTGGTCATCTGGATAGTTGTATCGCGCGTGAAAAAGAAATCGAAGAAGTTTTTAGAATTGTAGAAGGGGGCGGACAAAATGTTATTTTAGTTGGAGATAATGGTGTAGGAAAAACCAGCATCATCGAAGGTTTGGCGCAAAAAATGGTAGAAGATGATGTGCCGGTTCGTTTGCGAGACAAACGTTTGGTGCGTTTGAGTGTGCCGAAATTATTGGCAGGGACTACTCCGGCTGGGGCGGTGGAGCGTTTGATCGGTATTATGCAAGATGTTGGTCGGTCCGGTAATGTTATTTTATTTATCAACAATATTCATGAATTAACCGGTGTGTCAGCTGGTGGAGAAACAGGAAGTTTGGATGTAGCCGGCACTCTCAATGAATATCTTGGTAGTGGACGGTTTTTGACTTTTGCCACAACTACTCCGGATGAATATTCTCGTCATATTGTCAGTTCGCCACTTGGAAATTTATTTGCCAAAGTGGAAATAAAAGAAATGGACGAAAATCAGGCAATTCAAGTTTTGGAATCCAAAGTGGGGACAGTCGAGTATAAACAAAATGTATTTTTTTCTTATGACGCGGTAGCCAAGTCGGTTCAGTTGGCGGCACGATTTTTGCATGAGTCATATTTACCAGGTAGCGCGCAAGAGCTGATGACGGAAGCGGCTTCTTTTTCTCGTAGTAAAAAAGGTATCAATAGTTTTGTTACCGGTGAAGAAGTGGGCGCGGTAGTGGCGCAAAAAACCGGTGTACCGGTCACAACTGTTTCAGCTGATGAGAGTACCAAATTGATGCACCTCGAAGAAGAAATGCACAAGCGAGTGATCGGTCAAGTCGAAGCGGTAGATTTGGTGGCCAATGCTCTGCGTCGCGCGCGAGCGGAGATTCGATCCTCCAAGCGCCCGATTGCCAACTTTTTGTTTTTGGGTCCGACCGGTGTTGGTAAAACCGAATTAGCCAAGACTATCGCGGAGGTATATTTTGGTGGTGAAGAGCGTATGGTGCGTTTGGATATGAGTGAATACCAAGATAAAAGCAGTATTTCTCGTTTGATCGGTACGGCTGGTGAAAAGGGTAGTGGAATGTTGACAGAAGCTATTCGTCGCAATCCATTTTCTTTGTTGTTACTTGATGAAATGGAAAAAGCCGACAAAGATATTTTAAATTTATTTTTACAGGTGATGGATGACGGTCGTTTGTCTGATAGCGTTGGTCGGGTGGTAGATTTTACCAATGTTATTTTGATTGCCACTTCCAACGCCGGCACGTCTTATGTTCAAGAGCAATTACGCGCCAATGTTTCATCGGATGTTATCAAAGAAAAATTGTTGCACGGCGAACTAAAAGAATATTTCCGTCCTGAATTTTTAAATCGTTTTGATGGTATTGTGTTGTTCAAAGCTTTGAACCGCGAGGATATTATCAAGATTGCCGGCTTGATGTTGAAGCGTGTTTCCAAAGATTTGGAAGCCAAGGGTATTGAATTAAAAATAGAGCCGGCGGCGATGGAGTTTTTGGCTGATGTTGGCTTTGATCCGGAGTTTGGCGCCCGCCCGATGCGTCGCGCTTTACAAGAAAAAGTAGAAAATCAGTTGGCGGAGTTGTTGTTATCTGGTAAGCTGAAACGTAGAGATACGGTGGTAATAGGTCAAGGGGGAGAAATTAAAGTTGTATGATAAGTGCAAGTTGGCTACCGACACAGCTGTATATTATATTTTTGGTTTTTATTTTACCGTTTGGGTTGTCGGTTTTTGTTACTTTTTTAGTTAAAAAACTAGCGATCAAATTAAAAATTTTTGATTATCCGGACAAAGATCGCAAGCTTCATCAAAATCCCATTCCACTGCTTGGTGGTTTGGGAATTTTTGTAAGTTTTTGGTTGATGATGGTTTTGTATTGTAATTTAATAAATAATTTTACCCATTTAAAATTAACTCAATTGTGGTTAATTTTTTTTGCCGGGTTAATTTTGATGATTGTCGGATATGTTGATGATGCGGTGCGTTTGAAATACCAGTGGCGATTGTTGGCTTCGGTGGTGGCGGTGTTGTTGGTATTGGCTGGTGGATTAAATTTTGATGGCATCACCAATCCCTTTGGTGGAACAATCGGTTTGGATTTTTGGAAGATACATACTCAATATTTCGGTACTATTTTGGTGGGAGTGGATATTTTGGCTTTTTTGTGGTTGATGGGCATGATGTATACCGTAAAAATATTGGATGGATTGGATGGTTTGTCGACTGGTGTGGTCGCGATTGGCGCATTCTCGATAGCCGCGTTGGCTGGTGGGGCCACCAAATTCCACCAATTGGATGTAGCTATGATCGCGATAATTTTGGCTATGACCTGTCTAGGATTTTTGGTATTAAATTTTTATCCGGCCAAAATATTTTTGGGTGAAGGTGGTGGTCAATTTTTGGGTTTGATGATTGGTGTGCTTGCGATTGTGGCCGGTAGTAAAATTGCGACCGCGCTACTGGTTATGGCTGTTCCGATAGTGGATTTGGTTTGGGTAATTATTTCTCGAATGTTTCACGGTCAGTCGGTTGCCAAAGGTGATCGCCGTCATCTGCATTTTAGATTGGTGGATATCGGTCTCAAACAATGGCAGGCGGTATTGATTTTTTATGGTTTTTCGGCGTTGTTTGGTTTTTCGGCATTATATATGAATAGTATATTTAAAATTATTTCTTTATTACTTTTGGTGGTGGCTATTATTGCGATAGAGATTTATGTTTCAAAACGTCAAAAATATGTCAGAGAACAAAAAATCTGAAATTAAAAAATGGCAGTTGTGTGTTTTGGGGCTGATAATCATTTTTACTATTGGTTTAAAATTATATTATAATTTTTATTGGCCAAAAGCGACCATAAAAATAAACAATCAAGTTCTAAATGTGTTGGTAGCCAACAATATCAAACATTGGCAAAATGGATTGGGTAAATTTAAAGATCTGGGCAAGTATGATGGTATGTTGTTTGTGTTTCCGGAAGTAAAGCAACATGTGTTTGTGATGCGTGATATGAATTTTTCAATCGATATTGTTTGGTTTAAAAAAGGTGTGATAGTGGACATAGCGCCAAATTTACCGCTTGAACCGGGTCGAACTGAAGAGCAGTTGACTTTGTACCCAGCTAGGGATGAATCAGACCGAGTATTGGAATTGCCGGCTGGATACGCCCAAAAGTTTAATTACAAAATAGGGGATAAACTGGAGGTTTTGAGGTAGTTTCAGCAAAATAGCCTGTGGTCCCTTGACATTTTCTTTGTTTTTGTTATAATTAACACGTTTTATATCTAAAATAAGCCCAACTAGGACAACTTCGATGGACTAGAAAACGGGTATATCAAACAAATTATGATCTCTATAATTGCAACTGGCGGTAAACAATATATTGTTAAAGCCGGTGAAAAATTCAAATTCGAAAAATTAAAAGTAAACGGTATCGATGTTTTGGCCGACACCAACTTCGCTTTTGATAAAGTATTATTGAAAGCTGAAGAAGATGGCAGTAAGATAGAAATCGGAAAACCATATTTAGCCGGTGAGGTGGTCAATGCCAAAGTATTAAAACAAGGCAAGCATCGCACAGTGCGTGTGGAACGATTCAAAAGTAAAGTACGTTTTCACAAAGTACACGGACAAAGACAAAGATTTACTGAAGTGGAAATTATCTAAAATAACCAAAAATAAAAACCATCGAATTATCGATGGTTTTTTTGTATCAGTTTTTAATTTGAAAGTCGATTTTTCAGCGCGCTACCCAAGGTGATCTCGTCGCTATATTGCAAGTCCGATCCCATCGGCAAACCTCTGGCCAATCTGGTGATTTTTATCTGAGGCTGTATTTGTTTTATTTGTTTTTCCAAATATAACATTGTGGTTTCACCAGACATATCCGGATTGAGAGCTAAGATTATTTCTTGAATATGTTCGGTATTTTTAACTCGTTGCAACAGTGCGCGAATTTTTAAATTTTCCAATCCCGCTTCATCGCTAACATCGATAGTGCCACGCAGGACATGATAAGTTCCAGTATAAGCGTTGGTTTTTTCCAAAGCGGCTACGGCTTGAGCTTCGTCCACCACGCAAATTTGATTTTGGTCGCGGTTTTTATTGATACAAATTTCACAAGGATTAAAGTCGGAAAAATTCCAACAAATTTCACAACTTTTGGTATTTTTTAATAAATCATCCAAAGCATTTCGAAGTTCGTTCACTTCGATTTTTCCGGATTTCAACCAATGAAAAACATACCGTTCAGCGGTATGTTGTCCAACTGATGGAAGTTTTTTTAAGATACCGATTAATTTGTTTATGGTTGGTGAATACATTTTTATTTCAAACCTGGGATATTAAAATCGCCGGATTGTTGCATTTTCATAGCGATAGTGCGTTGCATTTTTTTGAGTGCATCACTGTGAGCCTCTTTGATGGCTTTTTCTAAGTCTGTTTTTTTATCCGGAGACAGCATGCTGTTGTCGATAGCCAAACCGGTTATCTCCAAGTTGCCATTCATGGTGAGTACTACCTTATTGCCGGCTTTATCCACCGTGACAGTTTCATCACCAATTAAATCTTGTAGTTTTTTACCTTGTTCGCGCAAATCTTTGAACTGTTTGAGTTTGGAAAACATTGACATATTTTTTGTTTATAAAAATTAATAAATAAAAATGATTAAAATTCAGGTTGCTCGGGTGGTTTAAAACCGGTACCGCCGGAAGCCGGTTTATTGAAAGCGGATTTTGGTTTTAGAGCTTGTGGGGCACTGGCGGTGGTGGGGGCAGAATAAGTTGTATCCAAATTTCTAAACGAAGCCAGATGTTCGACGAAGGTAGTTTTTACCAAACCGGTCGGACCGTTTCTGTGTTTGGCTATATGTATTTCGGCAATATTGCGTTCGTCCGGTGAAATATCTTCAAGACGATAATTGCGATCAGCGCTTTTTCGATAGATAAATAATACCACATCCGCGTCTTGTTCGATAGAACCGGATTCACGCAAGTGGGATAATTTTGGAATAGCCGGTTTGCTTTGTTCTACAGTACGTGACAACTGGGATAGCGCTAAAATTGGAATATTTAGTTCGCGCGCCAAAGCTTTTAAACCACGACTTATTTCAGCAACTTCTTGAACACGATTGTCAGTTTTGCCACTAGTTGATTCCATTAACTGTAAATAATCAATAACAATCAAACCCAAACCATGTTCATTTTGCAAACGACGAGCTTTGGTTCTTAGCTGTAAGATATTTAAACTACCGGAATCATCGATATATATCGGTGTTTCAGATAACACACCAATCGCATGACCGATACGAGGAAAGTCGTCATCTTCAGGGCGATCGGATAATCGACCGGTACGCATGCGCCACAAATCTATACCGGCTTCGGAACAAAGCATTCTGTCCACCAGTTGTTCTTTACCCATTTCCAAAGAAAACATCCCTACCGGTAATTTTTGTTTGGTAGCCACATGACGGATGATATCCAAAGCCAAAGAAGTTTTACCCACACTCGGGCGAGCGGCCAAAATGATCAAATCAGATTTTTGCAAACCAGCCAATAAATTGTCTAGCTGAGTAAAACCGGTCGGCAAACCACGCAACTGACCTTTGTGCTTGTGTAACTCATCAATGCGTTCAAAAGCATCCGAAAGTACATTGCGAATCGGAATAAAAGTTTGTTTAAAATGAATTTGAGAAACTGCGAACAAACTTTGTTGAGCTTCATCCAATATTTTTTCAATGTCGTTTTCTTCTTGATAGCCCAATCGAGAAATTTCATGTGAAGCCAAAAGTAGTCGGCGACGTACGGCTTTGCGGTGAACTATCTGCGCGTAGTTGATGACGTTGGCGGCAGTTGGTACCGCATTGACCAACGATGCCAAATAAGTGCGTCCGCCACACATTTCCAAAACTCCCTTTTCTTCCAAACGAGTACTCAAAGTCAACAAGTCCGCCGGTTCATTGCGCGAATAAAGGTCGGTAATAGTTTCAAAAATCCGCGCGTGGGCATTTTTATAAAAATCCTCATAACGAATAAGATCAGCGATTTTCAACATCGCGTCTTTGTCCAAAAGTAGAGACCCCAAAAGAGACATCTCGGCTTCAAGACTCTGTGGTGGTACCTGATTTAATTCTTCGGCTGTGTTCATAATATCTGGTTGGTTTGTATATGTTATATCAAAGCCTTTTTTTGGGCAAGCAGTTTTGTGGCTATCGTGTGGTTAAAGTGTGCATACTTTTGCTCTTTTCGCTCATTCTGCTATAATATTGGTTATATGAGAATAAAAGCTTTTTTAGAGGACGCAGTATTGCCGCTTGTTTTTACCAGCTTGGTTTATGGTCATATAGTTTTTTCGCAAAACGCCTTTCTGGGATGGGTCATTTTGGCGGTTTTCTTTTTGTGGATATCGCGGTTGGTTCACAATTTTTTAATAAAATTTTTCGATTTTTCCGGATCATTACGTATAAGGGTACTTTCAATATTTCTAGTTCTGACATTCCTTGGTTTTGTTGCTGGTCTGTTATCTTGGATTTACAAAATGACCCCGACGATTTTAGCGCTTACTTTTTTAATCACCGGATTGATCGCGTCTTATTTAAAATATTTATCCGGCGAGGGTAGTGAAGTTGTTCCGGAAATTGAGGACGACCACAAACAAGTTATCGAAGAAGTGCCATCGGCCAAAGTTGGTGTGGTGTTATATTTGGTTTTAGTTTTGATGGGTTTTTATTTTTTAAATAGCAGTCGAACGGATTTGAATATTGTGACTCCATGGCAGACGATTTCAGTTTCGTATGTCTATGTATTTTTTGCCGCCACTTTTGCGCTCGGGTGTTTGCTTTTTTCGAAATTAAAATCCGGCACGTTATTGTTTTTATTGATTTTGTATTTTTTGTTGCTCCACGCTTATTTGCCTTTGAGTCATTCGCTATTTTATGGGGCCGATGGTTGGCGTCATTTGGCTATTGAAAACAATATGTTGTCGGTTGGTGTGGAAAAGACATTATTATTTACCACCACGCCGGTTAGTTTTTGGCAGAGATTTAATTTTGGGGGTTTGGCTTATGCTCAGTTTAGTTCTTTGGCACTGTTGTTCAAATTGTTATGTCAGGTGGATTTGATAATATTTTTACGCTTTTTTATTCCGATTGTTTGGTCAATAATTTTACCAATATTATTATTGGAAATAGCGTGCGCTTTCAACTGGGAAAAGAAACGAGCCTTGTTGTTTGTTTGGTTGTCCGCTCTGCCTTTTGCTTTACAAGTTAGTGGCAGTTTTAGTCTGCCGTCCAATCTGAGCTTTTTATTTTGGTTATTTATTTTATTATTACAATTCAAAAATAGGCAAAAATACACCTTGGTTGGTCAGATAGCGATCATTGTTTTTGGCGTGTTATCTATATTCGGTCATTCTTTATATTTCATTTTATTTTGTTTGAGTTTTGTTTTGTTTAAAAAAATAAAAACAACAGTTGCGATTGCGTTCTCTGTATTATTGATTCCATGTTTAGAACTAATTTCCCATTTTTCACAAACTGATTCACATCTAAACTGGTGGATGCAAATAAAAGCTGTGTTAAGTAATCTTAGCGCTTGGTATGTAGCGACCGGTTTGCGCGTCTCGGACATTACTACCGGTAATATTATTTTTAATCAACCGTCATTGAACGCTTTGGTGACAAACGTATTTACCGTTAATCGTATATGGATTTGCGGTTTTATGTTGTTGTTTTGGGGCGCCTTCGTTTTCGGGTGGTATAAAATTTTGCGCACAAAGAAAAACAGTTTTAATTTTGTTTGGTTGACACTAACAGTCGGATTATTGGGTGGATATATTATTTCTCGTTATTTTTTGACCGGTGAAAATATTTTATCTCGACGATTGGATGCGGTATTGGCCGTGCTGATTATTTTACCGGTGGCGTATTTGTTGTTTGAATTTATTGTGATTCAAAAAAATATTTTTTATCAACGAGTAGTTTTGTTTTTGATAATTTTATTTTGTTCGGCGGCGATTACCGCATCATATACCCTTGGTCCGGATATTCAGGTGGTAAGTCAGTCGCAATATTTAGCCGCTGATTATATTTGGCAAAAAACAAATACCAATAGTAGTCCCGCCTGTGTTTTGTCGGATACTTACACACTTTTGGCGTTAGAGGGGATATCCGGTAAAAAAGTGATAGGTGGTGGTTTTCCAATAAATTTATATTTCACCCAACCTGAATTGGAACAACTTTTGAAGTTAGCGCAAACCCAACCACAAGTGGCTTTGTCGCAAGCCAAAAAATTATTAAATACCAACGATTGTTATTTGGTGGGGGATTATAACTCGCTTTATCCAATCGCTCAATTTGGCAACATTAAAATATATAATAATTAAAAATAATATTATGGACTGCTTATTTTGCAAAATTAATAATAAAGAAATTCCCAATTTTACGGTTTTTGAAGATGAAAGTGTGTTGGCGTTTTTAGATATTTTTCCACACGCGCTCGGCCATGTGGTGGTGATATCAAAAAAACATTTTGACACTCCGTTTGAAATGAGCGCGGATGAATTTAAAAATTTTAATGCCAGTTTAAAAATTACGTTAGATAAAATTCAACAAGTATTAAAACCGGATGGATATAATATTGGTTGGAATCAGGGTGTAGTCGGCGGGCAAGTAGTGCCTCATTTCCACGTCCATATACTACCAAGATACGAAGGCGATGGTGGTGGTAGTATACATTCGATTATTAAAAATCCGGGAAACAAAACCCCTCAAGAAGTATTTGATTTATTTCAAAATAAAAATTAGTTATGAATAAAAAATATCAAAAAATTTCGGAGGAGGTTATTCATAAAAATGCTTGGTGGTCATACAAACATGATCAGTATAAATGCGACGAAAAAGATCATGATTATTATTATGGAGAAACAAACGGCAATGCTATTATCGTGCCGATTTTGGATGATGGTCGAATTGTTTTGATCAGGCAATATCGTTATTTGCAAGATCGATCCGGTGTTGAATTTCCTATGGGTGGAATTTCGGCGGGTGAGACACCTTTACAAGCAGCCATCCGAGAGCTACGTGAGGAAACCGGATATGAATCGACCAATTTTTCTAAGGTGGGTGAGTTTGAGCCGATACAAGGATTGGCCAAAGATAAATCCAGTGTATTTTTAGCTAATGAAATTTCAAGTCAGGTGGCCAGTTCGTTGGATGACGCCGAGGATATAGAATTGGTTTTGCGCCGTCCGGATGAAATAAACGAAATGATCAAGAGGGGTGAAATATGGAGTGGACAAACTTTGGCCACCTGGACATTAGTACGCGATTTTTTTAATGTTAATAAAAACTAGCTTGTCGTCAATGACATTTTTTTATAAAAGTGGTATAATATTTTCATGGACAATCAGTTAGACACATCAAGTGAAGAACAAAACAAACCAACCGTAACCCCAAATACAGAGGTGAATTATTTTGGTTTGGCCAATTATCGCAATCAAAATAGAAAGTTTGGTATCAAGCTAGATGATCGCCGTCGTCATATGTATGTGGTGGGCAAGACCGGTATGGGTAAAACCACTTTGCTCGAAAACATGGTGCTCAACGATATTTATGCCGGGCATGGTGTTGGTTATATAGATCCGCATGGCGATACTGCAGAGAAAATTTTGGATTATATCCCAGCCAACCGTATCAACGATGTGGTATATTTCAATCCGGGTGATTTGGATTACCCGATTGGTTTTAATATTTTAGAAACTATTCGTCCGGAGCAAAAACATTTGGTAGCTTCGGGTTTGATGGGGGTGTTCAAAAAGATTTGGCCGGATGTGTGGAGTTCTCGTATGGAATACATTTTGAACAATACTATTTTGGCGCTTTTGGATTTTCCTGGGACGACTTTGCTCGGTATCAATCGTTTGTTGGCCGATGCGGATTATCGTCGCAGAGTGGTAAACAATACCAAGGATCCGGTTATCAAGGCCTTTTGGCAAACTGAATTTGCCAACTACAATGATAAATACAAACAAGAAGCGGTAGCGCCAATTCAAAATAAAATCGGTCAATTTTTGTCCGCCTCGGTAATCCGTAATATTGTCGCGCAAGTAAAATCCCGTATCGATATTCGCGAGATCATGGATGAAAAAAAGATTTTTATCATGAATTTGTCTAAGGGTCGTATTGGTGAAGATAATTCGCGTTTGCTTGGCGGTATGTTAGTTACCAAAATCCAATTGTCGGCGATGGAGCGTGTAGATATGCCAGAGGCTAAGCGTCCGGATTTCTTTTTTTATGTAGATGAGTTTCAAAATTTTGCAACGGAAGCTTTTGCCAACATATTATCTGAAGCGCGAAAATATCGTCTAGATTTGATCATGGCGCATCAGTATATGGAACAGCTCGAAGAAGAAGTGCTCGCGGCGGTTATTGGTAACGTTGGTAGTATTATTACCTTTCGAGTTGGTTCTACTGATGCCGAAATTTTGGCCAAAGAATTTATTCCGACATTTGTCGAAGAAGATTTGGTAAATTTACCGAAATTTCATATTTATTTAAAATTGATGATCGACGGAGTGGCGAGCCGACCATTTAGCGCGCTTACATTGCCACCAATCGCACAATCGACCGGCAGTATGGAAAAAGTAGTAAAGGTTTCACGCGAACGCTATGCGGTTAGCAGAGATACTATCGAAGGAAAAATTGCCAAGTGGAGTGGTATGGTGATAATTCCGGGAGATGAAGCGGGGGATTTGGAAGTGGATGCTGATGAGGCGATGTTTACCGATGTGCCCAACAAAAAAGTTGAAGTGAAACCGGCCGTTCAACCACCGGTTAAAACAGAAATAATTTCAGAACCGGTAGCAAAGCCTATTTTCAGACAAACTCCGCAACCATTCAATGCTCCCCAACACATCGCACCACCACAACTTTCGGAATCAGCCAAAAAACGTCGACGTAAAAAAAAGAATAGAAGCAACCAAAATTTTGTAGCTGGCAATCAGGTGATACTAGGTGATCCATCTCAACGAGGTATTTCTTTAAACGCGCTTTCACCGGCACAACCGCCAAGACAACAACCCGCTCATCAACCAGTACAACAACCAATCCAACCAAATAAACCGGTTCAAGAAATTACTCCACCCAAACCAAATGTATTACCGGATTATTTGCCACCGAAAACCGTAAAACCCGGTCAAGTAGAAAAGATAGACTAAAACACCTTCCGCGCGAGGGTGTTTTTTTGTGTATTTACAAAGTGGGCTATTTTAGGTAATATTAAGTAAGTAATTTACGAAATTTGTATGAGTCAACCGGTAAACACCAAACATATAAAGAACACAACATGGTATCGTCAAGGCGGAGCGATTAGCCTATTTTATGTTTTGGGGCCATATTCTTGTATTAATGAAACTATTGGTTTTGACGGTTGTATTTTATGCCAAGAAGGCGAGGTGAACACAGCTTTTTTTGATCGTAAACGTGAGGAAAAGAAAGCTCGTTGGGTTTTGGAACAACAGATAAAGAATCGAAAGTTTATAGATAGTTGGATACAAGATTGGGAAAAAAAGGTGCGCACCCTATTAAACTATTGCAATAGTATTTTTCAAACGCCGATAAATAAATGGTCCGATAAGAAATTGGTAGTTTTTTTAAATAAATTTCAAAAACTAACGGTGATACATTGGAAAAAGGGGGTACTGCTGGAATGGACCGATCCGGACGGATTGTTTTTGTTACATGAATTAATAAAAAGATATAACGTCGATTTGTCAGAAGAAGAAATTAATATTTTAATTAGTCCGGAAAAATTGACTTTCAACCAGTCGGAGTTTATTGATCGTATAAAATTAGTCGAACAAAAATTACGCGGTCAAGATATCGGTAGTTTGTTAGTCAAACACACCAAAAAGTATTTTTGGCATCAAAACACTTGGGCGTATGTATATAATTGTGATGAACAATATTTTGCGAAAAAAATAACGGCTGATGTAGAAAATATTGATAAATATCGTCAAGAAGTCAAAAACACCAAAAAATATTTAGCTGATATAAAATTAAAAAAAGCTAAGATATTAAAAAATAAAAAAGTACCCACTGAATTGAAAAATGTTTTTTACATGTTTACAAAAATGGTTGATTGGCGTGATTACCGTAAAAAGATGAGTGTTTGTTTACCAAATTATTTTCTGTATAAAATAATAGAACGATTGATGAAAGAAAATGGTATAAAATATTCAGAATTTGTCATTGGAGGAGGCTAAATGTTTGATTTTGGGTAAATTATCTATTGACAAGCAAGAAATAAAAATGCGCCAAACCGAAAGTGTGGTATTTGGTAGCGAGGATAATGTGGTTTATACCGGCCAAGAAGCGCGTGAGATTATAGAAAAATATGTTATTAAGGAGAATTTTTTGGTGGTTAACAGCGGAAATCGTGTAAAATTATTAGAAGGCACTACTGCTTGTTTAGGACAGACGGGCGATTGGGTGTGTGGTAAAGTTAAAATAGTTAATTCTCCGGAAGACATGAGCAAAATGACAGCGGGAGATATTTTGGTTTCAATTTGTACTACGCCGGATATTATCACGGCGATGAAAATCGCCGGCGCGATTGTTACCGATTACGGAGGGATTACTTCTCATGCGGCTATTGTAAGCAGAGAACTGAATGTACCGTGTTTAATCGGTGTTAAATACGCCACTAAACTTTTTAAAGACGGCGATGATGTAATTGTTTGTCCGCGTCACGGGTATATCAAATTTCAAACAAATTAGAAAAGAATTGCCCAATCGTATCATTTATGATACAATTAATCCATTAAAATGATACAATTATTTTATGCTAAAATTAACCAATATTAACAAAAGACAAGAGCAAATATTAAGTTTTTTTGAAAAAACTAACGCCACATTGTCAATTTCGTAAGTGGTGGCAGTAAAAAATTATTTTGGATAAACAAAGTTATGTCCCACATCAAGTTTTTCAAACAAATTTCCAAATCAGATGTCGCCATCGCCGGCGGTAAAGGCGCAAGTTTGGGGGAAATGACCAAAGCCAAAATCCCAGTGCCTCCCGGGTTTGTATTATTATCCGGCGCTTTTGATAGGTTTTTAAAAGAAACAGGTTTGGATCTGGATATTGCCGCGCATTTAAAAAAAGTGAAGCTCGCGGACACCAATTCGGTGGACAAAGCCAGCGCGGTGATTCGCGATTCTATTCACGACCACTTGATGCCCAAAGATTTGGAAAAAGAAATTTTATCAGCATTCAAAAAACTGGACACAAAATTTGTTGCCGTGCGTAGTAGTGCCACCGCGGAAGATTCAGCCGTGGCCAGTTGGGCGGGGGAGTTGGAAACATATTTGAATACCGAAAATAAAAATATTTTGGAGAGAGTGAAATTATGTTGGTCTTCATTATTTACTCCACGCGCAATTTTTTATCGTCATGAAAAAAAGTTGATTGATCATTATGTTTCTGTGGCGGTGGTGGTACAAAAAATGATTCAGAGTGAAATTTCCGGTATTGCTTTTACTGTGCATCCGGTTACCGAAGATAGAGACCAGATGATTATTGAAGCCGGGCTTGGTTTGGGTGAAGCGATAGTTTCCGGTCAAATTACTCCGGATAGTTATGTCATAAGTAAAAGTGAAATGAGTATTTTGGATATTAATATTAGCGAACAAAATAGAAAATTGGTGCGTAAGATTGGCAAAGCAAAAGGAATCGAAGATGAAGAAAATAAATCAAATCATTGGGTGAAGCTTGGTAAGGAAGGAACAAAACAAAAACTCACCGGAAAACAGATTGTTTCAGCCGCCAAATTATTTCAAAAAATAGAAAAGCACTATGGTTTTCCTTGTGATATTGAATGGGCAATGGAAAAAGGAAAGTTGTATATTACCCAAAGTCGGCCGATTACTACCTTAAAAAAATAGCCAAAAATAGCCAAAATACAGCGAGATTGACAGTGTGTGGAAAATGTGCTATCATATTAAACAATAACTTGGGCAACAAGAGTAGGTCAAAAGGCCAAAATATGTTCCCAAATAGGTCGTTTATTTATTTTCCAAACAACATTTTGGAATATATAAGGAATAATATTATGGCTTTTGGATCTGACAGACAGATGTACGATGTAGATTTGACCTGCGCAAAATGCGGGGCTCACATCGCACAGTTGCCTTTCCAACCTTCAGGTGATCGCCCAGTATACTGCTCCGATTGTAATCGTGCTTTCCGCAAGGATCGCCCGAGTACTGATCGCGGTGGACGTTCTGGCGGTTTTTCCCAGGCTCCTCGCCAGATGTACAGTGTCAACTTGACTTGCGCATCTTGCAATCAGCAAATCTCTGAGTTGCCTTTCCAACCAACTGGTGACAAACCAGTATATTGCCGAGACTGCATGCAGGCTCGTCGCAATGGTTAATTGACAATCAACTCAAACCCCTCGATTTTCGAGGGGTTTTTGTTTTATAACAATGTCATCCTCGCGAAAGCGGGGATCTGATAGAGTATACTTGAAAAATCCAGAGGAAATGATATAATTTAAACATGTCATATTCTGTCCAGCAGAAACAAATTTTGAGTTACACGCAAGCCAAGGTGCGTGATTTTATGTTGAGCGCAATCACGCCGGGTCATGAATTTGACCATATTTTGCGTGTGGCGAATTGGGCGGTGAAAATTGCCCAAGCGGAAAAAGCCAATATTTTTTTGTGTGAAATGGCCGGTTTGTTGCATGATGTTGGTCGCGCGCAAGAAGATGTGCACGGTCATAGTCGAAGACACCACGAGCTATCTTACGAAATTTGTCAAAAGTGGTTTCGTGAAGATGCGGTTTTGAAAAATCTTTCTAAAACGGAAAAATTAATTTTATTATATAGTGTGCGTTATCATTGGAATAATGCGGCGGATAAATATGTGGAAGCAATAATTTTACGTGATGCGGACAAGTTGGATCTGTTTGGTAAAATAGGAGTGAAACGCAACGCTCATTATCTGAAAACAAAAGAAAAAATAATGAACGGCATGCGCTATCGTATGGATGATATATTTTGGTTGCGTACCGAGATGGCACGCAGATATTTTAAAAAACAAAAAATGTTTGAACCGATTTTTAAAGAAACAGTGAGATTGTTAAAATCGGAAATTAAGCCGGTGTCACTTTGATATGCAGAAAAAGAAGAAAAAAGTTTTGGTTTGTTTGTCTGGTGGAGTGGATTCATCTGTGGCAACTGCTCTATTGGTAAAAGCCGGATATGATGTCACGGCGGCTTTTATGGTAAATTATGATGATAAGTCTGGCGACAAATCTTGTTGGCGCGATGATTATCATGATGCTCTACGGGTAGCGGCCAAACTCGGTATAAAATTATTACGTTTGGATTTTGTTAAAGAATACAATCGTGATGTGCTGGCTTATATGTATAAAGAATACGAAGCCGGTCGCACACCTAATCCGGATGTGCTGTGCAATAAATTTATAAAATTTGGCGCGTGGTTAGACAAAGCCAAAAAACTCGGTTTTGATTATCTCGCCACCGGACATTATGCGCGCCTGTCATCCTCGCGAAAGCGGGGATCCACGGTGTTAGATTCCCGTTTGCACGGGAATGACAATTCGGTTGTTTATTGTGTACAAGAAGCCAAAGACAAAAATAAAGATCAGACATATTTCCTCCATCAACTCAACCAAGAACAATTAAAAAATGTTTTATTTCCAATTGGCCAATACACCAAAGATCAGGTGCGTAAATTGGCGAAAAAATTCGACTTACCAACCGCTGACAAAGAAGAAAGCATGGGAATTTGTTTTGTCGGTGAGGTACCAATGCGTAGTTTTTTAAAAAATAAAATAAAAGTAAAGACTGGAAATATCGTTGATGAGAGCGGAAAAGTTTTGGGCCAACATGATGGTTTGGCATATTATACTATTGGACAACGTAATTTGGGGTTAAACAGTAAAGACGGTCGGCCGATGTTTGTGGTTGATAAAAATCCTCAAACCAACGAATTGATTGTTGGTAGTGAATCCAGTCCGTTATTATTTAAAAAAGAAATATTGGTTGGTGATGAAAACTGGGTGGCCGGCATTGCGCCAAAATTGCCTTTGAAATGCCAAATACGATTGCGCCATCGTCAAGAATTGCAATTAGCCACCATTTGTCATTCCGACCGAAGCGAAGCGAAGCGGAGGAATCCCTTTGTATTATTAAAAATTAAATTCTCCAAACCACAGCGCGCTGTCACCCCGGGACAATTTGCGGTAATATATAAAGGCAACTTGTGTTTGGGTGGGGGAGTTATTTTATAAAATATGAATATAGATAATAATAGTTGGATAGACAAAATTAATTATAAAGGCCAAGAAATACGCGCGCGATTATTTGATCCTGTTTTGAGGTTTTTGACTAAATGTAAAATTACCGCCAACGGTATTACCAATTTTCGGTTGGCGCTTGGGGTTTTCGCGGTAATTTTGGGATTTTATTTTTATCGTTATGATGAAGCGATTTTTCTTTTGTTGATTGTCGGTGTTTTGGATCTGTTGGATGGTGCCTTGGCGCGTTTTCAAAATAAAAGTAGTGATCGTGGTAAATTTCTAGATATTTTCGTAGATTATTTGGCTTATGGTTTTGTGTTATTTTTAACATTATTTATTGTTAGTAATTACAGATTGGTTATTTATAATATTTTTATCGTGCCGGTGTGTACACTGTTGGCGATTATTAAAAAACAAGAGTTTGTACCAAGTGATTGGATTATAAAACCTTACGCAAAAATATCTTATATAAAATTTGTTGTGTTGTTGGCTTTTTACTTTCATTGGTATTTTGGACTGTCGGTTCTTTGGGTGGATAAATCGTTGTATCTCTCCAACGTTTTAGCGACAATTTTAGCTATTTATTTTTTTGTGTATATTCAGTTACGCTGGAAGAGTAAAAAATTATGATTTTTAAAATTTTGTTACAGATAATATGGTTTTTGTTACCGGCTGGATTTGCCAACATGGCACCGGTATTGGTACGAAAAATTAATTTTTTAAATTATCCGATTGATGGCGGTAGGATATTTTTCGGCGAGCGTTTGTTTGGTAGTAATAAAACTTGGCGAGGATTATTTTTTGGAATTATTTTTTCTATTTTAACAGTTTTTATTCAAAGTTTTTTATATTCACGATTTTTTGCGGTGCGTGACATTTCGTTTTTCAGTTATTTCAATGCCAATATTTGTCTAGTTGGTTTTTTGTTTGGTGCCGGCGCGTTGATTGGTGATCTGATAAAAAGTTTTTTTAAACGCCGTTTTCACATAGCTTCCGGTAAATCTTGGGTGCCGTTTGATCAGATAGATTGGATACTCGGTTCTTTGATTGCCATATCGTTGATAATCAATTTGCCTTGGTATACTTGGTTGTATGCGCTGTTGTTTTTTGGGTTTTTACATCCGGTTGTCAATATTATCGGGTATTGGTTGAAAATCAAGCCGAATCGTTTTTAGCTTTACAAAGTTGGTGTTTTTAGATAATATAACCACACCTAAGAAAGTAATTTGTATTCACCTTATGAATTTTCTTGCAACCGATAAATCACGCTATGTGCGTTTGGCCTATGTGGCGATAGCGTTTTTGGTGGCGCTATTGGCGGAGTTTCTTTTTTGGCAACAAACATTGGGGCTGGGAGCTTTTTTGTTGGTATTGGTATATGTGGCTATTTTTACCACAGTGGCTTTTGCTACCAATTTTGTTCACCAACGTCTAGCCTTGTTATTTTTAATTCCGATTTTTATTCTATCGTTTGATTTGGTTATTTATGCCAATGATTTTGTACGAACATTTGTGCCGTTGAGTATTTGTGTTTTAGTATTTTTATATTCTATATTTTTAACATTAAAAAATCGTAATTCGATAAAATTTTATTTTAAAAATATTCCCGTGCTAAACAAGCTTACTCTAATTTTTGAAAATTGGGGAAAGGTGATAGGTGATTTGTTTTATTGGAGAAAATTAGCCAGTCCAAACGAAAAATATAAAAAAATAGCTATTGGGTTAATTATTTCCATTCCAATTTTGCTTGTCTTTATCATGTTGTTTGCTTCAGCCGACGCGGTATTCCAACAAGGGTTGGACAAAATATTTTCTGTTAGATTTAATTTCGATCCAATCAATGTATGGCGAGCAGTGAGAGTAATGTTTTTGACTTTATTAGCCGGTTCATTTTTTTACGTTATTTTAAGCGATGAGCATGAAATGAAAGATAATGTGAAAGTAATCGCACCAAAACTCGACCACACTGTGGTGACAGTTGTGTTATCGTTGGTGAATATTTTATTTCTGTTGTTTGTAATAATTCAAATTCGATATTTGTTTGGTGCTGGTGATTATCTTCAAGTGGCTGGTATTACATTTGCCGATTACGCTCGCCGTGGTTTTTTTGAACTGGTTTGGGTAATGATAATTTCAGCTGTGATATTGCTGGTGTTGTTTCGCTCCGCTTCATATAATGATCGCAGTATTACCGTTAGTGTTTTGAAATTGATATTAATCGCGCAAATTTTACTGATTGCCACCTCGGCTTTAAGGCGTATGAATTTGTATCAGGATGAATATGGTTATACCACTTTGCGTTTGTATGTAGAATGGTTTATATATTTTTCCGGTATCATGTTTTTGTTTTTGGCATTTGTAATTATTAAAAATTCATCTTTCAAGCGTTTTGTATATACGGGATTAATTTTTGGTTTGCTGGCTTTTACTACCGTTGCTTCGGTGAATGTGGACGGTATAATTAGCAAAAAAAATGTTGACCGTTATTTGTTAGAAGGCAAAAAATTGGACTTCGATTATTTAGTGAATTATTTGTCTACTGACGCGATACCAGAGATAGCTAAGCTAAAAGGAAAAACAGTAGAAAGAAACATTTCCAAGGAAGATATATCCATGCGCTTGAATGAAGTATCTGTTTTTCTTTCAAAAAGAAAAACAGATTTAATACCCCCACGCAATTCCCCGGGCGTTAGCCCGGGGATAGAGTCTACCCGCTGGCCTCGGAGTCTGCTATACTATCCAAAAGAATGTATATGCAATATTCCAAACAAGGCCATTGTGT